>OLQW01001263.1_pt1 | contig 11891 bp, 9 predicted proteins | sample 1672901 | NCBI WGS metagenome assembly OLQW01 (sample SAMEA3136735, study PRJEB25190) | human gut metagenome | reverse complement strand
TTCATGAGCAAAAGGAGCTGCGAAGCAGCGGAAAGCATCGAAGATGCGCTTTTGCGAATGAAATGGCGCGGTGAACTGTTAGAATATTACGCCTGGATTTCCCGCACCAGACAATATTGTTTCAGAGAAAAATGCTTTTCCACGACGCCGTATACCTTAAACCCGAACTGCTGATAAAACGCAACGTTACGCGGGTTGTGCGTTTCCAGCGAAATCATCAGATCGTTGCGTTCCGCATATGCAACCGCCTCTTCCACCAGCGTCGCCGCGATTCCGTGATGCTGCATTTCCGGATCAACCGCCAGATAAATGATATGCAGTCTCCGATCCTGATGCAGCTGATCCGTCCAGCTGGAATTCAGGTAATCCCTGCCGAGCACGAAATTAAAAAATGTCTTCAGGCTGTGATCCTCCCGGATCAGATAGCCCTCCGTGCGCAGCGTCGCCTGCACCTCCGTAAAATAACGATGCAGCAGATGGTACGGCTCCGTTTCGTCCGAAACGACCAATATGCCGTTTAATTCCTTACTGTCTGCAAAAATTTCACACGTCTCATAAAATTCCGTCAGGTCGCATTGAAACAGCTCCGGCATCAGTCGTTTCCGCACCTCTTCATCCGGAATCAGCTCCACATACAACGGGTCCGCCGCAAACGAACGGCACAACAGCTCCTCAAGCTTCGACAAATCCTCTTCCTGTACTCGATACAGTTTTTCACTGTCCATAAAATTCCACTCCGGCTTCTCTCAAAAGCCGCTCCATCCTTTCCGTCTGCACGCACAGCGTATCGATTTCTTTCCGGTACAAATCGCTCTGGCGCTCATATGCAGCCTCCAGCTGTGCAATTTCTTCCGTAAAATCACTGCAGTCCGTCTTTTCTTTTTCCAGAAGTCCGGTCACAACCGGGAAAAAGTTTTCAAACCCGATAATTCTTCCGGTTCCCCATTTCAGCCGATCTGCGCTCTGATCCAATGCATACGATGTAAAATGTCGATAAACCTCTTCTTCAAACAAAAATGCGTACCGGTTGCTGTCAATCTCATACAGCTTGCGCAGTGCCGCTGAAAGCCTTCCCTCTTTCAGATTGCGTACCGCACCTTCCAGAAGCTGCAAACGATCCTGTAAAATTCCATGCGGAAACAACACGTTTCCATACCAGTCGATCCGCACATAGGCGTCCTGCTCCTGCTGAAAAACCTGTAAAAGCGATCGTTCCAGCTTCCGGGTGTCTGCCGCAGGTACTTCTGCAGCAGTGTCCGCTCCCTGCACACATGTGATAAAATCTCCGTTCACCGCCCCGGCATCGTCAGTCTCCGCCGTGCACAGTCCAGATGCATTTTCCACACCAGCCGCCGATGCGTCAGCGTGCCTCGCGTTCCGGTTCGTTTTCTCTACCTTTGCATACAGCTGTTGCGCCGTCGCCGTTGCCTGCTCCAACACCCGCAACAGCCGCTGTCCGTCCGCGCCGGTTTTTTCACACCATTCGCTGTCCAGCCGCTCCCTTGCTTTTCGGAATACTCTGGAAAAATCCAGCGGAACAACAACCGTACGGTCAATCGCCATCAGCAAAAGTCCAAACAGCTCATGGTGCATCCGATAAACATCCTCATCGTAAAAGCCGTCGTTGTCGAACTGTGAATGATAGTTCGTTTCCATAAAGCTTCCACCCGTAAAATCATTTACCATCGACGGGATTCCGGCAATCGCAATGGAAAAATCGTCCGACCAGGTTTCAATCGGCGCGGTAATCCTCGTTTCCTCCGGATATGCGCCGGTCAGGCTCGGCAGCTCTTCCAGAAATTCTTCCAGAAAAGAAACGTATTCGAACGTGCTCCGAATCCTCGCCCGCGTCCCGTGTGCCAGCGCAGGGAGCTCAAAATTCAGGTCGGCAATCACGCTTCCCCGCCACTCCGGATGCACCGTAAATACCTGTTCATACGCGCCCGTCGACCAGTCGAACTGCGAGTCCGCCACGCCCCATTCCTCGGACGCCATGCAGCAGAACATCAGCGTATTTTCGGGCTGATATCCAATTTCCAGCAGCGTTTTTCCCATCGAAAGCATCATCGAAATCGCGGTGTTATCATCCTGAAAACCATCAAAATAGGAATCGTAATGTGCGGAAAGCATAATTCTGCGCTCCGGGTGCGTTTTTCCGGGAATCTCCCCGACGATGTTATAGGTCGTCTGCGCCGGAATCACCTTTGTCGAAGCGTCAAACAGCACCTTTACCTCGCTGCGGCCCTGCAGCATTTTTTTCAATTGATCTGCATCGTGCCGGGCAATCGAAAATGCCGGTGCATTCGACGGTCCCGCGATATCCTGTGCGTTCAGTGCGCGTTCGTCTACCTCTCCGTAGCCGCCCGTCTGTGCAGCAATGACAGCTGCCACGCCTTTTAAATGCGCCTGATAAACCGGATAATTGATCCACCACTCATCCCGCTGGTTGATATCCACTAATACGAGCTTTCCGGTCACATCCATTCCTTCATAATCCTGCAGAGTTCCTCTGCCTGCATACACAACCGAATAGCACTCCGGTCCGTCCGTCACAAAATTCGTCTGATACGCGCCAAGCTGTATCGTTTCCTCTTCGCCTTTTTCGTTTAAAAAAGTCATTTTCGCGCGTTCAAATTCCCACGCATCTACTGTAATCGCATCCTTATGGATAATCGGAAAACCGATTGTGTGCATCTCCTGCTCCAGCATTTCCCCGGTTGCAAGCTCTGCCTTCGACCCCGCCGTCCGATAGCCGAGTTCTTCGTTGGTGCGGTGTTTTTCCATCCGTTTCGCCAGATGATAGGAATAGGAAATATCCAACTGCTGTCTGTATTTCTCCTGCATGTCCATCGTATACCACTCCTGTCTGTCATCGCTTTTATGCCTGATCCGGTATCATAGGAGACAAAAGACCTTTTTGATCCCGACATCATTTCAGTCCCAGTATATCATTCCTGTAGCAAAAGACAAGAAGGTTTCCGCTGCATAGAGGGCAAAGATTGAAAAATAAAATTTTTCAATCGCGAGATTTGTGTCTGCGCTCACTTGACACAAACTCGACATGCGCAAAAAACGTGCGCAGAAAGGAGGAGAAATATGCCGCGCAGAGGCGACCGGTTGTGGCTTTGCGCGGCATATTGTATTTTGCGACGATGTCTGGTTACCCGATTACAAGCTCCCTGCCGCCCATTTTTTCATACAAACGGTGGGAAATGGAAACTACCGTCCGGTTTTCTCCAGCGCGCCTGAGCGCATACAAAACCTCCTGCTCTGTGCCTACATCGAGGTTCGCCGTGATTTCATCCAGCAGCAGAATCGACGGCTTCGCTGCAACCGCCCGGGCAATGGACAAAAGCTGCCACTGTCCCTGTGAAAACAGTGCATCCGTGCAGGGCGTATCATACCCCTGCTCCATTCCGGCAATCACTTCATGCAGTCCTGCCAGCTTCGCCGCTTCGACCGCATCCTCTCTGGAAATCATCGGATCAGAAAGCGTAATCTGCTCCAGAACGGTTCCGGGAACCCGCTTAAAGCTCTGCTCCACGCAGCCAAACAAACGCCGTCTGATACTGTCCGGAAGCAGATAAGCGTCCTGCCCATATATTTTTACACAGCCCTTTTGCGGACGATACAGCCCCAAAAGCAATTTAAAAATTGTGCTCTTTCCTGCGCCGGTGCGCCCGGTCATCGTTACCTGCTCGCCGGTTTTTATCTCAAAGCTCAAATGCTTCAGAACCATCTTTTCCTCTTCATAGCCGAAGCTGACATCTTCCAGGGAAATGCATGCGACCGCAGGCGATTTTGCCGGCTCAGCGACCGCAGCGCGATCCGAACCAGCGGCCGCAGCATAATCCGAACCAGAGACCGAGCCGGCTCTGCCAAGTTCTACCATCGCTTTTTCTCCCGCCTCCCCGGAGGTTTCCAGCCGCGTCGGCAGCTCCAGAAATTCTCCGACACGCTTCGCACCTGCCAGCGCCTCCTGGATCGTCTGGATTTCCATGCCAATGCTTTCGATTGGGGAAAAGATTCTCGAAATATAGGAAATTACCGCAACCGCCGTACCGACTGACATGCCGAAAAACATTCTGACTTCCGGGCCGGACGAAGCCGACAGCAGCATGACAACGCCCGTCACCAGCGCATCTGTAATCAAAATAACCGGAGAATACAGTGCATCGTAAAAATTTGTACGCTCCATCGCAGCATATCCCTCCTGCAGCGTACGGTCATAACGTTTGCGCATAAAGCCTTCTTTTCCAAAAACATGGATCATCCGAATGCAATGAATCGTCTCCGGCACAAGACCCGACGTCCGCGCAGCAGCCTTTCTGCTGTCCATCTGCGCAGCCAGCATTTTTTTCTGAACATGTCTTGTAAATAGTGCGATCAGCGGCAGAATCGCCAGCAAAGTAATCGCGAGTCCGCGGTTTTTCTGCCAGAGCACTGCGTAAATACCGATCATCGTGCAAGCGTCTGCAAACATGCTGATGATACCGGAGGTAAACAGCGTTTCCAGCGTATCAACATCTCCGACGAACCGGGATGCGATCGTTCCTGCGTCCATTTTACTCAACGTATCTGCGGACAGCTGCGACAGCTTTCCGCACATCTGACTGCGCAGACCGTGGGTCAGCTTCTGTCCGAATACGATCAAAAGGCTTTCCCGCATAGATTCCAGCAATCCCGCCAGTGCTACCACGCCAAAATAGGAAAATGCCTGTACAATCGGCATCGAGTTTCCCGCAGTCAGCCCGTCCACGATTTTTTCCAGAATCAGCGGCGGCACAAGTGCAGTGACGACTGCGCCGACTACGGTGATGACCAATGCAATCGGAAGCAGAAGATTCTGTGTGCAGATCGATCCCACCGCAGTGAGAATTTCATGATGCGCCTTTGACGGCATCGTTTTTTTCAAACGCTCACGCATGGTCTGCTCCCTCCTTCCATACCTTGCACAAATTTGCATATTCCGGAACTATCTGCAGCATTTTTTCGTGCGTTCCTGTCTGCGTCTGTCCGTTTTCCATCCAGATGACCTGATCCGTCTGATCAAACAAATACAGGCGGTGCGAAATCAGCAGGATAATCCGATCCTTTGACATCGCTTTTAATTCCCGGAAAATCTCCTCCTCCGTATTCCGATCCAGCGCCGCAAACGGGTCATCCAGAACGATCAACGGCTTTGCATGGGACAGCGTCCGTGCAAGCGCCGTTCTCGCCTGCTGCCCGCCGGAAAGCCGCACGCCGCGGCTGCCGACCAGTGTATCGATGCCGTTTTCCATTTCGGACACTTCCCGGTCCAGGCAGACGCGCGAAAGCTCCCTGCCGACGTCGATCTGCTCCTCTCCGAGCGCAACATTGTTTCGGACACTGTCCGTCAAAAGCTCCGGATCGTGTCCCTGCCATCCGACCATGCTCCTGCGTTCTTTTTCTGAATATTCAGATAATTCTTTCCCGTTTAACAAAACATGCCCGGTATAAGGCACTTCTCCCAGAAAAATTTTACCAAGTGTCGATTTGCCGCACGCAACAGGACCCGTGATCCCGATGATCTGTCCAGGCTTTGCACTTATCGTCAATCCGTCAAAAATCTGCTTTCCGCCCGGATATGCGCCGCCCGCCTGATCCAGCTTCAGGCTGACCGCCCCGGCTGTCTTTTCTTCTGTTTCTTCCGGAGGCTCTGTCAGCAGCGGACGGATTCTTTTCCACGAAACGTTCGCTTTCTGTACGGAGTTAAACAGCTTCGCCGCCTTCGAGGACTTGACCGCAAGCTTTCCATAGCAGGATAAAAATGTCGTAAACGCTGCGATGTTCCAAACCGCCCATCCACTGTTTAACACATTTTTCGAACCGAAATACAAAATCAGCACGGCGCTTCCCATGGAAATCACCTGATACAGCGGAGGCATCGCTACAACCTGCATCCCTGCACGGACTGCTGTTTTTTCGTAATCCTCCAGCTGTTTTTCATACATGCCGCTGCGCTGTTTTTCACAGCCGTAAATCCGATAAGTCACCGCGTTGCCCGCGCGGTCCAGCGTCGCTGTATTCAAGCGTCCGGCGCTCTCCTTATATGCGGCATTGCTGCGCTCTACCACGGTTTTCATCTTTTCCGCCATCAAATAGGAAAACGGCGGGAACAACAGACACAGCAGTGCAAGCCGCCAGTCGTACCACAACAGCATCGCAGCATAGGCAAGCAGCGCAATACCGGTATCAAAAATCTCCGTCGTGAACTTCCGGATTCCCTCTACGCACGCATCCACGTCAGACACCGCTTTTGTCAGAAGGCTTCCGGCCCCCTCTTTTTCCAGCTCACCTACACTTTTATGTACCAGATTCCCGTAAAGCACCTGCTTCATGCTCCGGTTGATATCGTTCGCAAACCGGCGCACATAAAACCGCTTGATGTAGCGCGCGCCCTGCACGAATCCGATCACTGCCACATACGCGCACACCAAAAGCAGCATATCGGTAAAAAATTTTTTCCCTGTAAATACATCCAGCAGGCACTGTGCAAGCCGTCCTTCAAACCACGGTCCTGCGAGCAGTCCGATATTATAAATCAGGCCGGAAACCGTCACCGCAAGCAGCGGCTTCCACTCCGTCACAAAGTAGCTTCCGATCTGATCCGGTTTTTTCCAGGCAGTCCGGATTCCCGATTCTTTCCTGTCGCACATCGTCGTCCCTTCAGCCATCCTTTTCTCCTCTGTCCATCCGTTCCTTTACCTGCAAAAATCCAGACCGGCTTTCTTTTTTCGATCTCAGATACAGTCGATCCAGCATTTCGCAAAAGTGCTCGGTTTCTGATTCGTCCAGTTCCTCCATCAGCCACTCATAAAACGTCGATTCAATGCTGACCTTGGAGTTTTTCAGCCCTTCCGCCTTTTTTGTCGCATACAAAAGCTGACTTCTTTTGTCCTCCGGATTGTCCCGGCGAATCAGGTAGCCCTTCGCTTCCAGGCTTGCCGCCCGGCGCGCCGCAGCTCCCTTATCGATTTTTAATTCTTCCCGCAGCTGCGCCTGTGTGATGCCGGGATGGTGCCGCACCAGATGGATAAAATCGAACTCCGCCGTCCCGATTCCTTCCTCCTTCATCGTCTGTACCGTCAGCTTATTTAACTCCCGCGCAATTTTCGTCATTTTCCGTTCGGTTTTATCCATCGCAAGCGTCCTCCTGAATTTAAGTTGCAGGGACTTTCCTGCACGATAGTTTCTCAAAATAGATGTACCTACATCTTTTTTCATCCTAGTTTATCCGCAGAGAACTGTCAACCGTTTTCCTGCGCTTGAATTATCAGGAAAACCGCGCTATGATGTTTTTAACTGACTTATGTATCACACAAAGGAGGGAAATTTGTATGACTTTAGAACCGCTTATTTTAAAAATGATTTCCTACGATCACGGCTGCCCGGGGCGCATTCAGCATTTTCTGAAGGTGCACAGCTTTGCAAAGACGATCGCTGTTTCCGAGCATCTCGATGAAAAAACACTGTTCATTACGGAAACTGCCGCCATCGTGCACGATATCGGCATCCGGCTGTGTCTGGAAAAATACGGAGACGGAAACGGAAAATTGCAGGAAAAAGAAGGTCCTGCCCTGGCAGAGCAGATGCTCTCCGAGCTGGGATTTGAAAAAGATGTGATAGAGCGCGTCAGCTTTTTAGTCGGTCATCATCATACTTATACCGGCATCGACGGTCTCGATTATCAGATTCTGGTGGAGGCGGATTTTCTGGTCAACCTCTTTGAAGGAAACACGGACACAGCCCATATCCGGGCGACCTATGACAACATTTTCCGCACAGAGACCGGGAAAAAAATCTGCCGCGAAATGTTTGGCTTATAATGTGGAGACATCATCAGCTTTTCTTTCCATTTCGCGGCATTTTGTTAAAAGGATGGGCCTCCCACAAAAACGGCGACGCTGCGCGGTTTCAGGATAAATTCACTGTCAATGACAGTCATCTGTGACTCCTTTTCGGGCATTTCCGGCTGGTCCGTATTGACCGCAAGCCTCCATACAAAGCCGTTTGGAAGCTTCGGCAGAAAAAACTGCTGATCCTCCCAGAAAACATTGACCGCCAGGTACACGAGATCTTCCGTTTCCAATTCCCGGGTTCGCTCCGTTTCCAAACTCCACACAGATTTCCGGCGTCTCTCTGCTTCCTGACTCCACGCGTTTTCCTGATTTCGTCCTGTTTTCTGGCTGCTTCCGACCGGAACCGCCCCCGCAAACATCACGCCCAGGAATTTACTTTCCTGGGTCACATTATTGTCCCAGGGCTGATTCGTATGGACGCTGACCGTCGGGAACCCAAGCCCGGACGGACTGCATTCTCCGCGGATTGCAGAGTGTTTTTTGCGGAATGCAATCATATACCGGAAAAATTCGTAAATTTCTCTATTTTTTTCCAACAGCGACCAGTCCAGCCAGGAAATTTCGTTGTCCTGGCAGTAGGCGTTGTTGTTGCCAAACTGCGTATTGCAAAATTCGTCTCCCGCCAGAAACATCGGCGTTCCGCGGCTGCACAGTAACACCGCACAGGCATTTTTGATCATTCTTTTCCGAAGCGCTTCTATTCCGGGGTTGTCGGATTTTCCCTCGTACCCACAGTTCCAGCTCCGGTTATCATCTGCACCATCAGTATTATTCCAACCGTTTTCCTCGTTATGTTTTTCATTATAAGAATACAGGTCGTACAGCGTAAAGCCGTCGTGACAGGTCAGAAAATTGATTGACGAATTGTAGCCCCGATACTGCCCGCCGTACAGATCCGGAGAGCCGGTAATCCGCTTTGCCGCCTGTGCTGCGAACCAGTAATCTCCTTTTAAAAAGCTGCGCAGCTCGTCCCGGTATTTGCCGTTCCACTCCGCCCACCGGTTCCACGCCGGGAAATTTCCGACCTGATACAAACCGCCCGCATCCCATGCCTCCGCAATCAGGTTGACGTCCTTCAGCACCGGATCTTCCGCCAGATTCCGAAGCAGAGGCGGCTGTAACAGCGGCGTCCCGTCCTCGTTTCGTCCCAAAATGCTCGCAAGGTCAAAGCGAAAACCGTCCACCCGATAATGAATTACCCAATGCCGCAGGCATTCCAGAATCATCTGCTGTACGACTGGATGATTGCAATTTAACGTATTTCCGCATCCGCTAAAATTATAATAGTTTCCCTCCGGCGTCAGCATATAATAAATCCGGTTGTCGATTCCCTTAAATTCAAAAAACGGTCCCTGCTCGTTTCCCTCCGCGGTATGATTGAACACCACATCTAAAATGACTTCGATTCCGTTCTGGTGAAGCTCCCGGATGAGATTTTTAAACTCCGTCCCTTCCCGGTTATACTCCTGACGCGCCGTGTATCCTGTGTTCGGTGCAAAAAATCCAACCGTATTGTAGCCCCAGTAATCCAGAAGCGTCCTGCCGCCGATTTCACGTTTTCCCATCGTCTCGTCGAATTCAAACACCGGCATCAGCTCAACCGCAGTGATGCCAAGCGCCTTCAGGTAGGGGATTTTTTCCCGGATACCCTCAAACGTTCCCGGAAACTGCACGTCCGAAGAGGCATGCTTTGTAAAACCGCGCACATGCATCTCATAAATAATCAGCTCCTGCATCGGCTTTTTCGGCTCTCTGGCGTCACCCCAGTCGAAATCGTTGAACACCACCCGCCCATGATAACCCTTCTCCCGGTCGGGCTCTTTTCCCCAGATGCTCTGCTGCGTCACCGCCCGTGCATACGGATCCAAAAGCACTTTTGTTTTATCATAAATCAGCCCTTTTTCCGGGACGTTCGGCCCGTCCATCCGATAGGCGTACTCAAAATCGTAAATATCCAGACCGAACACGATCATCGAATATACCCGCCCGATCCTGTAATTTTCCGGAAAAGGAATCGTCCCGTAAGGCTCTTTTTCCCCTCTGTGAAACAGCAGCAGCTCACAGGAAACCGCATTCTGAGAATGAATTGTAAAGTTAACGCAGCTTCCGAAGGAAGTCGCTCCGTTGATTTCATATAGCCCCGGACGGATATCGAATCCGTTGACGCGATCCAATGGGTTTAAAAACTGTTCCTCTGCCGCAAGCGGATTTAGGTTCATGCTGTGTGCCTCCTGTTCCTTTCGATTCTTACTCCCAGTTTATCATCTGTAGGGCAGGATGCAAGCAGGAAAGTCTTGTCATCGCTGTTTTTATCCGGAAAGAAGAGGTATCCACCGCAGCGGTTTGCGCACCCCGGCGGCACGCGCGCCATACTATATAGAAACGGAGCGTTTCAGGTGATCTGCATGGCAGTCTCTTCTCTGGATATTCTGAATCTGTCCCACTCTTTCAAGGACGTGTGCGAAGCGCACGCCAAATCTCCCGAATGTCTCTCCTGCACGCTCCGTCTTTTACTGGAATACAACCTGATTCAGGCAAACCTGGAATATTCCAGACGCTTTTGCTGCACCCCCCAAGCACCGGACGACGCAGCTTCTAAAAACTGCAAAAAGGAATTTCCATCTGCGGAATCGTAGATTGTCAACAAAGCTAAAAAAGTTTTGAAAAGAAAGCAAATTCTGGTAAATTTCAATAACATTTCTTCCTTTTTTCATTAGAATAATGTCGATTTTATAAAAATTTCCTTTTTTTCTTTCCCTTTTTGTATTACAATGAAATTATCAAAAATCGATCGAAAGAAAGGGGTTTTTCCAATGGCAAACAGAATTATGCTCAACCAGACCTCCTATCACGGAGCTGGCGCAATCGAAGAAATCGCAAACGAAGCAAAGGCTCATGCTTTCCGGAAAGCATTTGTATGTTCCGATCCGGATCTGATCAAGTTCGGCGTAACCGCAAAGGTAACGGATATTTTAGACCGCGAAGGTCTTGCTTATGAAATCTACTCCGATATCAAAGCAAACCCGACCATCGAAAACGTAAAGAACGGCGTTGCAGCGTTCAAGGCTTCCGGTGCTGACTACATCATCGCAATCGGCGGCGGTTCCTCTATGGATACCTCCAAGGCCATCGGCATCATCATCGCCAACCCGGAATTTGAAGACGTCCGCAGCCTCGAAGGCGTTGCTCCCACCAAAAAGCCCTGCGTTCCGATTATCGCTGTTCCTACCACTGCCGGCACCGCTGCAGAGGTTACCATCAACTACGTTATCACCGACGTAGAGCGCAAGCGCAAATTCGTATGCGTTGACCCCCACGACATGCCGATCATCGCAGTCGTTGATCCCGATATGATGTCCTCCATGCCAAAGGGCCTGACCGCTTCTACTGGTATGGATGCTCTGACCCACGCAATCGAAGGCTACACCACCAAGGCTGCATGGGAAATGACCGATATGTTCCACTTAAAGGCAATCGAAATCATTTCCAAATCCCTGCGTAACGCAGTCGCTAACACCAAAGAAGGCCGTGAAAGCATGGCTCTTGGTCAGTATATCGCAGGCATGGGCTTCTCCAATGTCGGTCTCGGCATCGCTCATTCCATGGCACACACCCTGGGCGCTGTTTATGACACCCCTCACGGCGTTGCATGCGCAATGATGCTTCCGATCGTTATGGAATACAACGCAGACTGCACCGGTGAAAAATACCGTGAAATCGCACGCGCAATGGGCGTAGAAGGCGTTGATCAGATGGATCAGGCTGCTTACCGTAAAGCTGCGGTCGATGCTGTCCGCAAGCTTTCCGAGGATGTCGGCATTCCGTCCAAGCTCGAAGCCATCAAGGAAGAGGATCTTCCGTTCCTGGCAGAATCTGCCCATGCAGATGCATGCGCACCCGGCAACCCGAAGGATGCAAGCATCGAAGATCTGACCGCATTATTCCGTAAGCTGATGTAAAAAAGAATGTGCCTTGGCACATTCTCGCGCCGAGGCGCGGTTGCTTCGG
>OLQW01001253.1_pt1 | contig 11958 bp, 8 predicted proteins | sample 1672901 | NCBI WGS metagenome assembly OLQW01 (sample SAMEA3136735, study PRJEB25190) | human gut metagenome | reverse complement strand
CTTACGGCGAGGAGTTCTTCGTAGAGACTACCAAGTATAATCCTCACTCTCCATATTCTGCATCCAAGGCAAGCTCAGACCATTTCGTCCGTGCTTTCCACGATACATACGGTATGCCTACCATCGTAACCAACTGCTCTAACAACTACGGTCCATACCAGTTCCCAGAGAAGTTGATTCCTCTGTTTATCAACAATATCCGTCATCGCAAGCCATTGCCAGTATATGGTAAGGGTGAGAACGTGCGCGACTGGTTGTATGTAGTAGATCATGCCCGTGCCATCGATATGATTTTCCACAAGGGTAAGATTGCCGAGACTTACAACATCGGCGGTTTCAACGAGTGGAAGAACATTGATATCATCAAGGTGGTTATCAAGACCGTTGATAGATTGCTCGGCAGAAAGGAAGACGAGGATATGGATCTCATCACCTACGTAACCGATAGAAAGGGGCACGATATGCGCTATGCCATCGATTCTCGCAAGTTGCAGAAGGAACTCGGTTGGGAGCCATCACTCCAGTTTGAGGAGGGAATCGAGGAGACAGTGAAGTGGTATCTCGATAACCAGGAATGGATGGACAACGTTACCTCTGGCGATTACCAGAAGTACTACGACAACATGTATTCTAACCGTTAATAGACGCCATGTAAGGGCAAAAGCTTTCACTATTCCAAGCTTTTGCTCTTGCAGGGCTTTTTAGTTTTTCTTCGATTAAAATCCCTTAAATATATTATTATTTCTTAATATTTCACTCTTTAGTACCCTGAAAACCCGAAAGTACGAAAAGTTTTTCTATCTTTGCAGCATCTAGAAAGATAAAAGTAATAGATATGAAAAAACAGGTAATTTTCGGCATTGCATTAGCACTTGCTATTTTGTCATGCCTTCCTATGCAGGGACAGGAAAAAGTGGTTCCTCTGAAATATGGAAATATGGACCACTGGGTAATCAGAAATATCAAAGAGTCGGCTATCATTGGTGGTAATCAGAAAACCGTTTATGCCGTAGGACCTAATATAACTATCCATGGCAATACTCCATATACCAATAAGGGTGGGTCTCCTTGGGGCTCATCTAATGTCTTGGCGCATGTTTCCGGCATTTACAAGACCAACAATTCGGTGTATCGCGACAGGCACGGCAGTGGCTATTGCGCCAAACTGGAGACTCATATAGAAAAGGTAAAGGTGTTGGGACTTATCAATATCAAGGTACTTGCAGCCGGTTCCCTTTTCCTGGGAGATGTTCGTGAACCGATCACCAGTACCAAGGATGGTCCAAAGGCCATCAACTGGGGCATTCCGTTTACTGCACGACCTAAGGCTCTGCGTTTCGATTACAAGACCTCCCTTCCTGATGTTGCCAACCGAATCAAGCAGAATGGATTCAGTGGTGCTTCTACTGTGGCTGGAAGAGACCATGCCATCGTGGTGCTCTATCTTCAGAAACGTCATGAGGATGCCAAGGGGAATATCACTGCCAAGCGAGTGGGTACGATGGTAGTAAGATATGCTAAGAGTACGAATGGATGGGTAGAAGATGCCACCTATACCATCCATTATGGTGATATCCGTCACATGGCTGGCTACCATGCCGCAACGATGGGACTCCGTTCTACCGATTATGCCCGCAACAGCAAGGGTAAGAGTGTGCCCGTAAGAGAAGTGGGATGGGCTGCTGCCGATGAAACGCCTACTCATCTCATTCTCCAGTTCTCTTCTTCGGATGGCGGTGCTTATATCGGAACACCAGGCAACACCTTGTGGATAGATAATGTGTCACTGGTTTATTAGTAAATGACCAAAATAGAATCAACAGGAAAATATTGACTTTATGAAGCATATTCTAACCATACTTTTTGCGATGATGACATTGAGCAGCTATGCCTCGGAGCCAATTTCTTCAGATACCCTCTCTTCTGAGAAGATGGATACTGTCCAGCAGGTCAAGAAATCGTGGATGACGCGATTCCTTGACTACTTCAATGATGCCAACAAGAACAAGCAGCATAAGCGCTTTGACTTCAGCGTGATAGGCGGTCCGCACTATGCATCCGATACCAAGTTTGGTCTGGGAATGGTGGCAGCAGGACTTTACCGCACCGATCCTAACGATAGCATCTTGCCGCCTTCCAATGTATCGCTTTTCGGTGATGTCAGTTCGGTGGGCTTCTATATGTTGGGTGTTCGGGGCAATCATATAGCTCCTGCCGGTCGTTACCGCATCGATTATCATCTCTATTTCTATTCCTTCCCTTCCGATTTTTGGGGAATCGGTTACGATATGGGCGATAACGATGCCAACAAGAGTGATATGAAGCGTTGGCAGGCTCAGGCAGAAGCCAGCTTCCTGTTCAGGGTAGCCGATAACTTCTATGTGGGACCGATGGCAGCTTACGACTATGTGATAGGCAAGCAGATAGAGCGCCCGGAATTGTTGCAGGGGATGGATAAGCATACCTGGAATGTGGGAGCGGGCATATCTCTGGTTTATGACAATCGAGATAATCTCACCAATCCGCACCGGGGTATCTATCTGAATCTGAAACAGATGTTCCGACCAAAATTTATGGGTAATGATTATGCCTTCAGTACGACTCACTTCCGTTTTGATGCCTATCAGCGACTGGGCAAGGGAACGATACTCGCCGAGGATTTCGGAACCAATCTTAATTTCGGCAATCCTTCTTGGGGAATGATGGCGGAACTGGGAGGTACCAGTTCGATGCGCGGTTACTACGAGGGGCGCTATCGTGACAAGCATTCCCTGGAGGGCACCGTGGAGTTGCGACAGCATGTCTGGAAGCGAAATGGTATTGTAGTCTGGGCTGGAGCAGGTACTGTTTTCCCTAAGTTCTCTGCGTTGAGAAGCAGACAGATTCTGCCGAATGCAGGAGTAGGCTATCGCTGGGAGTTCAAGAAGAATGTGAATGTAAGATTGGATTATGGATTTGGAAAGTCAGGACAGTCTGGTTTCCTCTTCAATATCAATGAAGCATTTTGATAGTTTTTTATCACGAAACATCAATGATGCATTTCCGTGATGTGCTATATATAATAAGGTGTAGTCGATGAATGATGCTATATATATAATAAGGTATAGTCTATGTGTAATTCTATAGTTAATACGATATATAATAAGGTGTCTTCGGGCACCTTCCTCTACTGGTATGCAGTGGTGGCATTGCTGCTGCCCAACATCGCCCTGTGCTTTACCGAAAGATTGTCTTTCTGGGCGGGCGCAGCCAATGTGCTGTTGCCTCTGGCGTTGTATATGTGGTTCTTTTCTGTAGCCAGATGTCCGGGTAAGATGGTGTGGTGGGCATTTATCTTTGTCTTTTTTGCCGCCTTCCAGTTGGTTTTGCTCTATCTCTTCGGAACAGGAGTGATAGCGGTGGATATGTTCCTGAATCTCGTGACCACTAATCCGGGAGAGGTGATGGAACTGCTGGACAATCTGTTGCCTGCTGTGGTAGGTGTCTTCGTAATCTATCTTCCCTTGCTCATCCTGGCGGTCATCCATATCAGGAAGAAGCATCAGATATCAGTCTCTTTCAAGCATCATATCTGTAGATGGGTGATGGAGGTTGGATCCATCGGCCTCTTCTGTCTTCTTGCCTGTTATGTGGTGGTGGATGGTTACCGGATGCGTAATCAGCTTTATCCCGTCAATATCTGCTATAACCTCTATCTGGCATTTGAGCGCAATGCGGCATCCGAGAATTACCAGGAGGCAAGCCGTAACTTCCGGTTTGATGCCCGGAGTGATCACAAGGCGGAAGCTCCCGAAGTGTATGTGATGGTGGTGGGAGAGACGGCTCGTGCCCACAACTTCAGTCTCTACGGCTATCCTCGGAATACCAATCCGCTGCTTTCCAAAACGCCGGGTATCAAGGCTTTCCCTGATGCAACCACGCAGAGCAATACCACTCACAAGAGTGTACCGATGCTTCTGTCGGCGGCATCGGCAGAGGATTTTCCAAGACTCTTTCATGAGAAAGGCATCCTGGCTGCCTTCAGGGAAGCCGGATTCCATACCGTGTTTATCAGCAACCAGCTTCCCAACCATTCGTTTATCGATTTTCTGGGAGAGCAGGCTGATGAGTCTTACTTTCTGAAGAAGGAAGAATCTGCTCAGAGCAGTCATTACGATGAGGATCTGTTGCAGAAACTGGATAAGATCTTGCCGGAGGCTGATGCTTCATCCCCAGCCCATTACCGTTATCGCAAGCTCTTCGTGGTACTTCATACCTATGGTTCCCACTTCAATTACCAGGAGCGTTATCCCCGCAGCTTTGCTTACTTCAAGCCTGATAGTAGGAGTGAGGCAAAGCCGGAGAACCGGCGTGACCTGCTGAATGCCTACGATAATACCATCCGATATACCGATTATATCCTGTATGGGATTGTAGAGCGTCTGCAGAAATGGGAGCTGGTTCAGACCAAGACGGATGGAGTATATGGTCAGCCTACCTCGGCGATGCTCTATACCAGCGATCATGGAGAGAATATCTTCGATGACAATCGGAAACTCTTCCTCCATGCAGCACCGAAGGCATCTGATAACGAGCTTCATGTGCCTTTTATCATCTGGACTTCACTGGGTTTTGATAAGGAATATCCGAAGGTAGTGAAAGCGTTGGCAGATAACCGTACCAAGCAGGTTCAGACGAGTCTTTCAGCATTCCATACCCTGTTGGGCATCGGCGGCATCCAGACCCGATACCGCCAGGATGAACATTCGGTGGCAAGTGAACAGTATCACCCGGGCAGGTTGCTTTATCTGGATGACCATGATGAGGCAATTCCGCAGGATGAGGCTAAATATTAGCACAAATCATTCCTGTCAGGGGAGATTTTCTTCAAATATATGAAAAGAGTTTTCGTAAATATCAATTATTTGCGAAAACTCTTTGTCGTATCTATAATTTGCTGTATCTTTGCACCCGGATTTAGATAATAATAAAAATACAGTTGTTATGGAACCAACTCGAAAAATCGAAAAGGTGGGTATGCGCAACCTCCACATGGAGGATTACGACCAGCTCGCCAAGTCGTTTAAGCGTATTTACGCTGACTCAGATGTATTCTGGACAAGAGAACAGATTAAGAAACTCATTACTATCTTTCCTGAGGGACAGGTGGTTATCATCGTGGATGATAAGATTGTGGGCTGTGCCCTCTCTATCATCGTTGATTATGACATGGTGAAGGGTGACCATACCTACGCACAGGTAACAGGTCATGAAACCTTCAACACCCATAAGCCGGATGGTAACATTCTTTATGGTATCGAGGTGTTTATCCACCCAGACTACCGTGGCTTGCGATTGGCTCGCCGTATGTATGAGTATCGCAAGGAACTCTGCGAGAAGCTCAACCTGAAGGCTATCATGTTTGGAGGTCGTATTCCAAACTATCATAAGTATGCCGACAAGATGCGCCCTAAGGAGTACATCGAGCACGTAAGAAACCGTGAAATCTACGACCCGGTTCTTACCTTCCAGCTTTCCAATGATTTCCATGTACGCCGTGTCATCCGCAACTATCTTCCTAGTGACGAGGAGAGCGAACACTGTGCAACCCTCTTGCAGTGGGATAACATTTATTATCAGCCACCTACGGATTCCTATGTAGATAGAAAGCCAACCGTGAGAATCGGATTGGTACAGTGGCAGATGCGTCCATACGCTTCGGTAGATGAGCTTTTCGAACAGGTAGAGTTCTTCGTGGATTCCGTGAGCGACTATAAGAGCGATTTCATCCTCTTCCCTGAATATTTCAATGCACCGTTGATGGCTCGCTTCAACGATCTGGGTGAGGCGCAGAGCATCCGCAAGATGGCTCAATATACCGATGAAATCCGTGACCGCTTCCGTGAATTGGCTATCAGCTACAATATCAATATCATCACGGGTAGTATGCCTTATCTCAAGGGCGATTCCCTCTACAATGTCGGTTTCCTCTGCCGTAGAGATGGTAGCGTGGATATGTACGAGAAGATTCACGTAACTCCTGATGAGCAGAAGTGCTGGGGATTGAGCGGCGGTAGCCATATCCAGACCTTCGATACCGACTGCGGTAAGATTGGTATCGTGATCTGCTACGATGTAGAGTTCCCAGAGTTGTCGAGACTGATGGCAGAGGATGGTATGCAGATCCTCTTCGTTCCATTCATGACCGATACGCAGAATGCTTACTCCCGAGTAAGAGTCTGTGCACAGGCGCGTGCCATCGAGAACGAGTGCTATGTAGCCATTGCTGGTAGTGTGGGCAACTTGCCACGTGTTCACAATATGGATATCCAGTATGCCCAGAGTGCCGTATTCACTCCTTGCGACTTCGCCTTCCCTAATGACGGTAAGCGTTCGGAGGCAACACCTAATACCGAGATGATTCTCGTATCAGATGTTGACTTGAATCTCCTGAATGAGCTTCATACCTACGGTGCCGTTCGAAATCTTCGTGACCGCCGCAAAGACTTGTACGACTTGAAACAGAAAAAGTAAAGTCTTTTAGAAGTAGTGTCTTCTGCTTCTAAAGTCTTCATATTTATAATAGATAATCATCATATAATGTATAAAATAGACATCTCGGAGCGCACGCTCCATTTCAAGCAGCCGGCAGGCACGTCTCGTGGCGTCTATACCACGAGACACAGTTATTATCTCACCCTTACATCGGATGACATGCCGGGAGTAGAGGGAGTGGGAGAGTGTGCTACGCTCCCTGATCTCAGTTGCGATGCCAAACCGGAATATGCTGTCACCCTTCGACAGGTATGTCAGATGGTGGAGCAGATGGGACGTATCCCATACGATATGATTCGGGCTTATCCTAGCATCACCTTCGGTTTGGAGACTGCCTTCGCCTCTCTCTTCGATGCAGCGAAGAAGCAGGGCTTGCTTATTTCTGCTCCTGCAGGAATGGAGAACCTGGTAGATCTTTTCGACTCTCCTTTCGGAAGAGGAGAAGAGGGGATCACCATCAATGGACTGGTATGGATGGGTACTTACGAGGAGATGCTGGCACGATTGGAGGAGAAACTTCAGGCAGGTTTCCATTGTGTGAAACTGAAGATCGGTGCCATCGATTTCTTCAAGGAACTCGACCTCATCAAGCGTATTCGTGATGTCTATACCCGTGAACAGGTAGAACTGAGAGTGGATGCCAACGGCGGATTCCTCCCGGAGAATGCCATGAGCCAGTTAGAGGCTCTGGCTAAGTATGATATTCATTCCATCGAACAGCCTATCAAGCAGCATCAGTGGCCTAAGATGGCGCAGCTCTGTCGTGAGACTCCACTTCCTATCGCCCTGGATGAGGAGTTGATAGGTGTGAATGTCAGAAGTATGAAGGAGGCATTGCTCGATACCATCCGTCCTCAATATATCATCCTGAAGCCTTCGCTCCATGGTGGAATCTATGGTTGTAATGAGTGGATCCAGTTGGCTAACCAGCGTGGCATCGGCAGTTGGATTACCTCTGCCTTGGAGAGTAACATCGGACTGAATGCCATCGCCCATTATGCAGCCAAGGTATATGGTCCGAATGTCAAGATGCCGCAAGGCTTGGGCACCGGTCAGCTCTTTACCGATAACATTCCAATGCCATTGGAGATCCGTGGCGATAAACTCTTTGTTGTAAAATGACTTTGAAAGATTTCCTTTCCGAATGGAATAACGATAGCGACCGGGTGCTTGTGCATACCAGTGGTTCTACGGGAAAGCCCAAGCCGATGATGGTAGAGAAGAAGCGGATGCTCAACTCTGCCCGCATTACCTGTGATTTCCTGGGCATGAAGCCTGGTGATACAGCCCTGCTCTGTATGTCGCTCGATTATATTGCCGGTAAGATGGTGGTGGTGCGAAGCATTGAGCGCCATCTCCATCTTATTTCTGTTTCCCCTAGTGGTCATCCGCTGAAGGATGTGAATCTCAAGGAGGTAAACGGTGAAATCACTTTCGCAGCCATGGTTCCGATGCAGGTATATAATACCCTGCAGGTTCCCGAGGAGCGGGAGCGACTTACTCATATCCGCCATCTCATTATCGGAGGCGGTGCCATCGATGCAGCCTTGGAGCAGGAACTCCGTTCGCTTCCTGGCAATATCGCCATCTGGAGTACCTACGGCATGACCGAAACCTTATCTCATATCGCCTTGCGAAGAATCAATGGCGCTGAGGCTAGCGAATGGTATCAGCCTTTCGATAGCGTAAAGATCTGTCAAACCGAAGAAGGCTGTCTGGTGATAGATGCTCCTCTGGTTTGTGCTGAAACCTTGGTAACGAATGATATAGTGGAAATAGAATCCTATATATATAATAAGGTGGAAAAACATGAAGAGGTGGAAACGCATGAAAATGTGGTAAAGCATCGTTTCCGCATCAAGGGCAGGAAAGATAATGTAATCTGCAGTGGCGGTATCAAGATACAGATAGAAGAAGTAGAAGAATTCCTGAAACCTCATCTGGAAAAGCCTTTTATGCTAGCCAAGAAGAAAGATGAAAAGTTTGGAGAAATCGCCGTTCTCTTGTCAGAGGATAAAGAGATAAAAACAGTAGAGGCGACTATCCGCCGCCTCTTATCTGATCATAAATATTGGATTCCAAGGGAATTCCTTTATGTAGATCATCTTCCGCTTACCGAAACCGGAAAGCCGAAGCGATCTATCCTTCTCTGAAGAAATCGAGTGCTTCCTTGATTTCTTCTGTAGAAGCAGTCTGGTTGATGCGGATGTCTCCGATGGCTCCCAGCATGGTGAAGTTGATGATGCCATTCTGGTTCTTCTTGTCGTGCTGCATCAGTTCGATGAGCTCATCGTAGTCATCGCAGGTGATATTCTGCGTGCCGTAGTTCTCCTTGATGAAGGTCACGGTCTGGCGCATCTTCTCTGTTGGGAATCCAGTCTTCGTCACGCTGAGATAAAGCTCAGGGATGAGACCAAATGCCACGGCATAACCATGAAGGATTGGCTTGCGCTTCAATGCCCAGCTCTCGAAGGCATGACCGAAGGTATGTCCCAGGTTCAGAGCCTTGCGGATGCCCTTCTCATGAGGATCCAGTTCTACGATGCGCTCCTTCACCTTCACGCTGTCGCCCACCATGCGCTGCAACTGCTTCAGGTCTGGGTTGGCAAGGTCGAAGCTTACCAGCTCTTCCCACATTGCCTCGGTAGAAATCAGGCCGTGCTTCAGCATTTCGGCATAGCCCGAACAGATATTCTCGGCATCCAGAGTCTTCAGGAACTCGGTGTCGAGAATCACGAACTTGGAATCGTTGAAAACACCCACCTCGTTCTTCAAACCTCCGAAGTTGATGCCGGTCTTTCCACCCACAGATGCATCTACCATCGCCAGCAGGGTAGTAGGGATATTGATGAAGTTGATGCCGCGCTTGAAGGTGCTGGCAGCAAAACCGCCGAGGTCGGTTACCATACCGCCTCCGAGGTTGATTATGCAAGAGTGACGTGAAGCGCCGCCTTCCTGCAGTCCCTTCCATACCATCATCAGGCTTTCGATGTCCTTATGACTGTCGCTAGCCGGAATCGTGATGACCTTAGCTTCCTTCATGCAGTAGAATTTCTGCAAAACCGGAAGGCACTTTTCCTGTGTGGTAGTATCTGTAAGCACAAACAGCTTGTCGTGCTCGCATTCAGCGAGAGCGCTTACCAGTTCGCTCTCCAGATGGGTTGATATGATTACTCTCTGATCCATAACATATATACTTTTAAAAGAAACTGACTTTCAGAGTCGCCTTTTGTGGGCAACTCATTGTAAATTCGGTTGCAAAGGTACGTTAAATCAGAGACAAAACAAAATAAAAAGCACTTTTTTATCTATAAAAGTTTAAACCTTGATATATTTTATGCGTCAAAAGAAGCAGAATGCCCCCAAAAGAGCATCTGTTTTTTACAATTGCGCTTTTATCGGGTCATATTATGTAAGCAAGTTAAATATATAAGTAAGGAATAATAATAACGTCTATAATTAATGAAAAGATCTATTCTGATGATGCTTCTGGTGTTCGTAACCATGGCATCCTTTGCTCAGGATCGCTTGATTACCGGTGCGATTACCGACCGCGATACCAAGGATCCTGTAGAACAGGTAACGATCCAGTTACTCAAATCCGACAGTACTTATGTGTCGGGTGCTCTCAGCAATGAGCAGGGCCTCTTTCATATCAAAGCTCCTGCCAATGGCAAGTATTTACTCAAAATGTCGAGTGTAGGTTACAAAACTACCGTGAAGCGCGTTGAGATTTCTGATGACCAGAATCTGGCGATGGGCAAGGTGGTGATGGGTGCCGAGGCGATTATGCTGAAAGGTGCCGTGGTAACCGCCATGGCTCAGAAGGTGAGTCTGAAGGAGGATACCTTCGTCTATAATTCGGCTGCCTACCGTACACCGGAAGGTTCGGTGGTAGAGGAACTCGTGAAGCGTCTGCCAGGTGCAGAGGTCAGCGACGACGGTACCATCAAGATCAACGGTAAGGAAGTGAAGAAGATTCTTGTGGATGGTAAGGAGTTTATGACGGGTGATACCAAGACTGCCCTGAAGAACCTGCCTACCAGCATCATCGACAAGATTAAGGCTTACGATGAGAAGAGTGATCTCTCTAAGGTAACCGGTATCGATGATGGCAAGGAACAGACCGTGCTCGACTTCGGTGTGAAGAAGGGAATGAACAAGGGTATGATTTCCAACATCGACCTGGGTGTGGGTAACAAGAGCCGCTACAACATGCGAGGCATGGGTGGTTACTTCAATGATAACAACCGATTCATGCTCTTTGCCAATGCCAATAACACCAGCGACCGTGGATTCGGCGGTGGACCAGGACGAGGATTCTGGGGTGGTGCCAATGGCTTGAATGCCAGCAAGATGATAGGTGCCAACTATAACTATGAGTTGAAGAATAAGTTCAAGTTCAATACTTCCCTCCGCTGGAACCACAGCGATGGCGATGTTTGGAGCAGGCGTTCCAGCGAGAACTTCATGGGTAGTAGCAGCTCTTTCAGCAACAGTCTGAGCCAGAATTTCTCCCGCAGTAACAGTTGGAATGGTAACATCCGTTTGGAGTGGATGCCTGATTCCATGACCAATATCCTCTTCCGTCCTTCCATCTCCTGGAGTACCAGCGATGGATTGAGTGGTGGCAAGTCGGCTTCCTATAACAAAGATCCTTATACCATCACCTCAAAAGATCCTCTTTCTGAGGAAGGTATCGATGAGTTGGACAAGGCGGAGGCTATGGTAAACAGCCAGTTGACCAACGGCATCACTTACTCTGATAATAACAATATCAACGGAATGTTGCAGATCAACCGCAAGTTGGGCAACAAGGGACGTAACATCACTTTCCGTGTGGATGCAAAATATACCGATAACGACAGCAAGAGCCTCTCGCTCAACAATGCCAAGCTCTATCTCGTGCATGATAATCCTTATTTTCGAATTTCTTTAGTTCATCGTAATTTATCGTTGGCAGACAACTCATTTGGCAATATTCAATTAATTTTTTATAATCCTCATTGGTTTTTGCTTCTTCAAATAGTTTTTCTGCCGTAGTTTCACCTTTCATTAGTTTCACTATTTGTGCAGAAGCTCCACCAAATCCTCCTAATAAATAAATTGGATGTTTTTTCTGTATAGCACAAATCGCCTCTTCAAATATTCCGGCCATACGCCCCTTAAAATTGACAATTTTGCCACCCAAAACGATACGTGCATTAACATTCTCTTCCATTTCTTTACGCATAATAGATAAAGAATTTGCCCAAAGAAACATTTTGCTTGGCGTAGTTGGCTCAAAGAACTTCCCCTTATCCTCCTCACCTACACCTTTGGGTATTTCTGTTTTTACTATTTCCACACGGTCGTATTTAAATTCAGCGTGCGACTGGATGAGCTGCAGATGCGCCTGTCTGTTGTTGCGGTTAGAAACAATGA
>OLQW01001242.1_pt1 | contig 12045 bp, 9 predicted proteins | sample 1672901 | NCBI WGS metagenome assembly OLQW01 (sample SAMEA3136735, study PRJEB25190) | human gut metagenome | reverse complement strand
CTGCTACTTGTACTGAAGAAGGAAGTAAGTCTCATCATTGTACAAGGTGTGATGATAAGAAAGACATAACAACAATTCCGAAGACAGATCATAACTGGAATTTAGGAGTTGACATAATAAAAGCTAATTGCACTCAGTCTGGAGTTAAGACATATACTTGCAAAGATTGTAAGACTACAAAGACAGAAGCAATCAAAGCTTTAGGTCATGATTATTCAAGTGATTGGACAATTGATAAAGAAGCCACTTGTACTGAGGAAGGAAGCAAGTCTCATCGTTGTACTCGATGCGATGATAAGAAGGATGTAACTATAATTCCTCAGATCGAACATAATTGGAATTCTGGTGTAGTTACGACAAAGGCTACATGCATGAAAGATGGAATTAATACGTATACTTGTAAGAATTGTGCAACTACAAGGACTGAAACAATCAAAGCTTTAGGACATGATTATTCAAATGAATGGACAATTGATAAGCCTGCTACTTGTACTGAAGAAGGAAGTAAGTCTCATCATTGTACAAGGTGTGATGAAAAAAAGGATGTTGCTAGAATTGAAAAATTAAATCATTCATGGAAATTAACTTCTACAATTGAATCAACTAAGGATAAAGAGGGAAAGAATATCTATACATGTAGTTTATGTAATGAAAAAAGAGAAGAAGTGATTCCGAAACTTATAGGAAAATGGGTTACAAATAATAATGGCAAATGGTATAGGTATCCGGATGGCACTTATGAGAATACTGGATTTAAGAAAATCAATGAGGACACATATTATTTCCAAAGTGATGGTTATGTAAAAAAAGGTTGGCTGTTAAATAATAATGTTTGGTATTATTTTAATAAAGATGGAATTATGCAGACTGGATGGAGTGGTCCAGAAAGACAATATTATTTTGATGATGCTGGAAAGATGTTAGAAGAACAGTTTACTCCTGATGGATATTATGTTGGATCTAGTGGAGCTTATGTAAGAAATGGTTGGGTTTTGAATAACGGAAAGTATTATTACATGAATGCTACTGGGAAAATGGTTAAGTGTTCATGGATCGGCTCATATTATTTGGGTTCAAATGGAGTTATGGTTACGAATAAATGGGTTCAATGGAATGGAAAATATTATTATTTGGATTCTCAGGGTGTTTATGTAAAAAATAAATGGATTGATTGCTATTATCTTGATTCAAATGGTGTTATGGCAACGAATAGTTGGGTAGGTAACTATTGGTGTGGAAGTGATGGTCAATATGTAAAATCATCTTGGGTGGACAATAATCGATATTATGTAAATAATAAGGGATTGTATGTTGTAGGATCTTGGCAAAAAGACGGTGTAGGATGGTATTATCGTGTAGGTAATGACTATGCTAAAAACATTACTTTAAACATTAATGGCTCAGTTTATAAGTTTGATAGTCGTGGATATTGGATTTCATAATTTTGAATAAAAAGGCCATAAATAAAGACATTTTAAAAGAATATTCTTTTTGAGTATTCTTTTTTTGTGTTATACTACTTGTGTTTTTTAATAAAAGGTGATTGTGATGAAGAGAAGAAGATTAATTTCAATATTGACAGTATTGTTGGTTTTTATAGGTTTGTTATTGGTGAAAGTGGCAGAGTGGGTACCACTTAATTTTGGTAATATTCCATTTGAACAAGTATTATTTCACTTGATGGTACCCATGGAAGGTACAGATACTTCTTTTGTAGATAGTTTTATTGAGTATTGTTTACCTTTTCCTATAAAAGTAGCAGGGGCTTTGATGCTAATATTTATTATCGCAAACTGGAATATTAAATCGGATATAAAAAATGGAGAGTTTAAACATAGACGCAATAATGTGTTGATGATTATAACTACAGTATGTTGCTTATTTGTGTATGGATTTGGAATAACCGATTGTATATATGCAGTTGGGATTGATCAATATTGGTATAATGTTATGCATCCTACAAAAATCTATGAAAATTATTATGTGGATCCTGCAAGTGTAAATTATACGTTTCCAGAACAAAAACGAAATTTAGTCTATATCTTTATGGAATCTATGGAAACAACTTATGAAGACAAAGAGCATGGTGGAGCTTTTGATGAATCGAGAATTCCAGAACTTACAGAATTAGCGGACAATAATCTTACTTTCACAAATGGAAATAATGATAATAATGGGTTTCTAGTACCGGCAATGTCAGGATGGACTTGTGCAGCTATGGTAGGGCAGTCAAGCGGTGTTCCATTAAATACGCCGGCTGGCGCAAATGGCTATTTGTCTGATACATCATTTTTGCCGGGTGCCTATACTTTAGGTGATATTTTAGAGGCAAATGGATATCAGAATGAGTTATTACTTGGTTCGAAAGCTGAGTTTGGTGGTAGAGAATATTATTATAAATTGCATGGCAATTATAATATTGTGGATTATACGTATGCTCAAAAAGAAGGATGGATCCCAAAAGATTATTATGTCTGGTGGGGTTATGAAGATTTGAAGTTGTTTGAATATGCCAAAAATGAATTAACAAGACTTTCTGAAACGGGACAACCATTTAACTTTAATATGTTAACAGCCGATACGCACTTCGTTGGTGGATTGTATTGTAGTGAATGTCAAGATTTATATGATGGGGATCAATATTCAAATGTTATTCGTTGTTCAAGTAAACATGTCACAGAATTAGTGCAGTGGATTCAAGAACAGCCTTGGTATGAAAATACGACCATAGTACTAGCTGGAGATCATAAGAGTATGGATCAAGATTGGTTTCAGAAAATAGAATCGAGCGGATACGTCAGAAAAGGATACTATACAATTATCAATGCTGCAGCTACACCTACAAATCAAAATTCAAGATCTATATCAACATATGATTTGTTTCCAACTACATTGGCTAGTTTAGGTATAACATTTAATTCGGAACGTTTAGGTTTAGGAACAAATTTATTTACAGATACACCAACCGTAGTTGAAATAATGGGGTTTGATAAATTGAATAAAAAGTTAAGCCAGCATTCAAATTATTACGATAAATATATTTTATATGGGAAGGGGAAAGATTAATGGTGAAAAAGAAAGTATTGCTGTTAATCAATCCAAATTCTGGTAAGAAAAACTCTAAGGGTCAATTGTTAGATGTGTTGAATGAATTCTCATCTCATAATTATCAAATGGAAGTATATGTATCTCAAAAACAGATGGATATTTGTCATTATATTGAAGAGCATGGTGAAAAGTATGACGTTGTAGCTATATTTGGTGGGGATGGTACATTGAATGAGGCTACAAATGGTTTGATGAAGTTAGAACATAAGCCAATCATTTCTTACTTTCCCACGGGTACCATGAATGATTTTGGTACGAACTTTGGCCTTACTAATGATATGTTGCAATGTGCAAAGATTGCTTGTAAAGAAAATGTAGAATCTTTTGATGTGGGTAAGATGAATTCACGTTACTTTAATTATGTGGCTGGTTTTGGAGCGTTTTGTAATGTGAGTTATGAAACAAAACAGGAATTAAAGAAACAATTAGGGAATATGGCTTATATTATTAAGGCTTTACATGAAATACCGAACTTACATCCGTATCATGTAAAGATGAATATGGATGGCAAGGAATTTGAAAAAGACTTGATGTTTGGTTTGATTATTAATGGAAATCGTGTTGCTGGATTTGAAATGGTTGAGCAAGATGATAATACATTTAAGGATGGTGTGTTTGATATTATCTTAGCAGAACATACACCTAATCTATTAGAGTTATATAATTATCCTTTAGGAGTATTGCATCCTGAATTAAACATGAAGTATGTAGAGAGATATAGAGCTAAATCTATTACGATTGAATCAACTGAAAGATTAGCTTGGACATTAGATGGTGAAGAAGGAGAGTCAACATTAGTTGCTCATATAGACAATTATCCAAGAGCTTTACAGATATATGCGGATAGAAAAGGATCTTTCAAATAAAAAAATGATATAAAAAATATATATAGACCTTTAATAAAGAAAAATAATATAAATAATTAACAAATATACAAAATAACTGGTAACAAGTTATATTCTTTGATATAGTGAATGTAGAGATTCACCTATAGAAAGGAATATTTTATATGAAACGGTTATTAGGTGTTGTATTGGTGTTATTTATGGCATGTATTCCAATGAATATACAGGCCAAGGAGGTTGATTTATCTTTTGAATATACAGGTCAAAAGGTAGAAATTGAAAATGCAGAGATGTATTTTACTCAATCATGGGAGATGTTGGACGAGGCTCCAATAGATTGTGGTACATATAATGTATGGACGAGTGATGGAGAAACGATTCTATTTGAAATTAATCCTAAGAAAGTACCAGTAAATGTTACTTACAATAAGGATTGGAGAGAAAGTGATCCTGAAGAAGAGAAGTACTTGTGTGATTATGTTGGCGATTATGAGTTTAAGTTGAGAATTGATACGGATGGTAATATTAACTCATTGGACAATTATCTAGGAAATTATGATTTTCAGTTTGAGCCAAAGAATGTTAAGGACATTGAAGTTTTAAAGACTAAGATTACACATCCAGATGTTGAATATGTTTATTTTGAGGATGGTATTAGTATTTATAGTGATATAGATCATGTAAAACCAATTTTATTAAAAGATGTTGGGGAATATACAGTAGCATTTAATTTGGATGAACGATATTATGAATCGGTTCCATTTAAAGTTACAATTCTTCCTAAAACTATTAAATTAAAACCAAATAAACAATTTAAATACTTTGGTGAAGAAGATCCAGTCTTAGAAAATGATGATTATATTTTAACAAGAGAACCAGGGGAAGATATTGGTGATTATAAACTTACTGTACAAAGTAAATCAAAGAATTATAAGTATGAAATTATTGAGAATGATGTGTTTAAAATCTTAGGGAAGGATGCAATAGATAGAAATGAAGCTAAGGGACCTTCTTTTAAGATTGATAAAGAAGTTGAAAAAACGACTCATAAAGAAACTCCTGTTTTGAATAAAAGTCAATCGAAAATAACGACTGGTATTCAGACTAAAACATTTCCATATTCGATAGCTTTAATGTTTAGCTTGTTAGGTATATTCGTTTTCATCTTTAAATTTATTTAGATTAAAAATGAATAAGTCTCAGATACCGCTTATAATTTACAGTGAATCATATTGTTGAATGGTTATAAAATTTAAATATTCATACGATTTCAATTAGTTAAAATTTTTGCTTAACATGTATTTAACAATTTATTACATTTAAAAATAATTTATTTACATTTACTATATTATCAAAATCTCCTTAAAGTATCGTATATAAAGGAATTTGATTAACATTTTGTCAATTTATGTATACTTGACAATGACTCTTATGAGTGTTAATATTAAAGAAACTTTTGGGTAAAAAGTGGTGGTTATAACTTAAATATAGCTTTTATTGGTTATAGAAAGATACATTTAGGGAAGATTTTTAGTAGCTGGCTTTCCGCACTTAGATTGAACTGATTATTTATCTATTATGAATGGGTAGGGAATTCTGTATCTAAGTTATAACAATTTGGGTTGAACATAGACTCGTATAACACGAGTCTTTTTTTAATGAAATGGGGATTTACATGAGTAAGAATTTAAAAAAGAGTAATACGCGTTGGCCTTTAGTTGTTTATGATGTCATTGTTTATATTATTGCCTCTATATTATTATTATGGATATATGGAGGGAATGGAAATCTAACAAATGCAGGATCTTTACAACTATCTATATTAGGATTTGTTTGTATATTTATCTGTCGAATGATAGGTAATATATACGGACAGATTTGGCGTTATGGTGGTATTCAAGGCTATATTCGCTTGATTTTCTCGGATGCAATAGCTTTTATTCTATTAATTATTCTACAAGCTACATTATCGATTGAAAGAATGAGTTTTGATCGTGCATTGAGTTTAGTTTGTGTTAATTTATTAGGTGCAATTAGTATTCGTATGATTTACCGTTATGCGTATCTATATAGTAATAATGAAACATCAAAGGGTAAATTTTTAAGTAAGTTATTACATCGATTTTCTGGATTAACGACAGGGACAGATAAGGAAGTTCAGAAAATTAAGATTGCGATTATAGGTGCTGGACGAGTAGGTGCTAGTTTTGCCGAAGAATTAGTAAATGATGAAAAAGCCGTATATGTACCTCGTTGTTTTATTGATATTGATAAAACAAAAGTAGGAAGAGAAGTGAATGGTATTCCTGTGTGGAGTGCAGATGAAACAACATTGGATAAGTTAAAGGCTTATGAGGTACAAGAAATCGTATTCGCAATACCAAATATGGATGTCAATAAAAAGAAATGTTTGTATGATCATTATAAGAATGCAGGATATAAAGTAAAGGTATATGACTATCCGACATTATATACAGCAGGAAGTAAACGTAATTTAAGAGAGTTTGATATTGAAGAATTATTATTCAGAAAACCATTAGCTGTCACAAATGAACAAACGTATGCATATTATAAAGATAAAGTGATCTTAATTACTGGTGGTGGAGGATCCATTGGATCTGAATTATGTAGACAATTAGCTAAGATGAGTCCTAAACAAATCATCATCTTAGATATCTATGAGAATGGTGCTTATGACGTACAACAAGAATTAAAGATTGCCTATGGAAATAATATAAATCTTCAAATTGAAATTTGTTCAATCACACATAAAAAAGCATTGGAAAAAGTATTTAAACAATACCATCCTCAAATTATTATCAATGCAGCCGCACATAAACACGTGCCGTTAATGGAACATAATTGTGTGGAAGCCATCTATAATAATGTATTTGGAACAAAGAACTTAATTGAGTTATGTGAAAAATATAATGCACAACGCTTTATGATGGTTTCAACAGATAAAGCAGTGAACCCAACCAATGTAATGGGTGCTACTAAGCGTATGTGTGAAATGATGGTTCAATCCGCAAGTATGTATGGACATGTGAAATACAGTGCAACACGCTTTGGAAATGTTTTAGGAAGTGCAGGAAGTGTAATTCCATTATTTAAAAGACAAATTGCCAAAGGTGGACCAGTTACATTAACAGATAAGAGAATCATTCGTTATTTCATGACTATACCAGAAGCAAGTCAATTAGTTTTACAATCTGGTGCTATGGCCAATAATGGAGAACTATTTGTATTAGACATGGGACAGCCAGTTAAGATCTTAGACTTAGCCGAAAACATGATTAAGCTATCTGGAGCTCATGATATTGAAATTATTGAAACAGGATTACGTCCTGGAGAAAAATTATTTGAGGAACTCTTAATTAAGAGTGATACACTAACAAAAACAGATAACGACTTGATCTTCATTGAAAAAGATACACCACTTTCTAAAGAAGTAATAAATGAAAAACTTCAAGTACTTAAAAAAGCCATTGACAACGAGGATGACAATGATGCTAGAGAAGCATTGAGAAGTGTTGTACCAACATTTAGAAGACCAGAAGAAATTAATAAGCAAGTCGCTTAGAGGAGGATAAAGAGTTTATGATGAATATACCTTTTTCACCACCAGATATTTCAGAAGAAGAAGTTAAAGAGGTTACGGAAGCCTTAAAATCTGGTTGGATTACTACAGGGCCAAAAACAAAGCAGTTAGAAAAAGAAGTAGCTGAACTTTGTGGAGTAAATCGAGCCGTATGTCTTAATTCACAAACAGCATGTGCTGAAATGACATTGAGATTATTGGGGGTAGGACCTGGTGATGAAGTGATAGCTGTATAATAGGGACAACCAAGAAAAAGCCTTGAATTTACAAGGGTTTTCGGCTCTAAGTCAGTCCCCGTTATTTGACATTTTCTACGGAAACTGGAGTGGGTCAGAGAATCCGAGAGGTGAAGATGGCTTCTTGGATACTCATGAATTGACCCACAATCCAGAGTAGAAAATCTTATAAGGAGGAACTGACTTAGCTCACACGCCATGTCTGGCGGTGGGCTATTTGTCGTTCATAAGAGAATCAAGGTCTGTTTTTGAACAGATTGTTTCTATATAGATGTAAATAAGATAGATGTGCGCAGAAATTTTGGCGCAGTGAAGAGGGGAACGAGAGATGTTTAATCGTGATAACAATTATGAGAAATTTGAAAATAAGGTTTGGCTGTCCTCACCTACCATGTATCCGGATTCCATGCGTTATGTGATGGAAGCTTATGAAACCAACTGGATGTCTACTGTGGGAGCGAACATCAACGAGGTGGAGAAGCAGATCTGCGAGAAGGTGGGCTGCAAGTATGCCGTTGCGCTCTCTGCTGGTACTGCCGCCCTGCATCTGGCTATGAAGCTGGCAGGTGAAAAGGTGTATGGAAAACCGGCTCCCGGAACGGGTGCGCTCTCAAAACGCTTTGTAGCAGCGAGCGATATGACTTTCGACGCCACGGTGAACCCTATTGTCTATGAAGGAGGTATCCCCGTGTTCATCGACACCGAGTACGACACTTGGAATATGGACCCGGTTGCGTTGGAAAAAGCCTTTGAGTTGTATCCGGAAATCAAAGTGGTTGTAGTGGCACACCTCTACGGCACACCCGGCAAGATCGACGAAATCCGGGAAATCTGCAACCGGCACGGTGCGCTGATCATCGAGGACGCTGCAGAATCTCTAGGTGCTTCCTATAAGGATGTTCAGACTGGTGTGTTCGGTACATACAATGCCATTTCCTTCAATGGCAATAAAATCATTACCGGTTCGTCCGGCGGTATGCTGTTGACCGACAGTAAGGAAGCGGCAGACAAGGTTCGCAAGTGGTCAACACAGTCCAGAGAACGTGCGGCATGGTATCAGCATGAAGAACTGGGCTATAACTACCGCATGAGCAATGTAATTGCAGGTGTTGTCCGTAACCAAATACCCCATTTGGAGGAGCATATTGCCCAGAAGAAGGCAATCTATATGCGTTACAAGGAAGGCTTGAAGGGACTTCCCGTACAGATGAATCCCTATGATGAAAAGAACAGTGAGCCGAACTTCTGGCTGAGCTGCATGATCATTGACAAAGATGCTATGTGCAAGCAGGTCAGAGGTGAACAGGAAGCTCTCTATGTTGGAGAACATGGCAAGAGCTGTCCTACCGAGATTCTGGAAGCTATCGCCAGCATCAATGCAGAAGGCCGTCCGATCTGGAAGCCTATGCACATGCAGCCGATCTACCGCATGAATCCGTTTGTAGTCCGTGATGGCAACGGCAGAGCCAGAACCAACGCTTACATTGATGGCGGTTGCTTGGATGTTGGTATGGATATCTTTGAAAGAGGTCTGTGCCTGCCGAGTGATAATAAAATGACGGTGCAACAGCAGGAACAGATTATTGAAGTAATCCGAGCTTGTTTTGCGTGATAGGAGAGAAGGATGCAGCAGGAACATATTGACGATGTAAGCAAACACATTCGATTGGAAAGAAAGTGTGGGGTTTACGAGTTGTACATTAAGCGGCTGATGGATATTGTCTGCTCATTGGCAGCAATTATCGTGTTTAGCTGGCTTTACATCATTGTTGCAGTTCTGGTTCGAGTGAAGCTTGGTTCGCCAGTGCTGTTCAAACAGCCCCGTCCAGGTAAGATTGATCCCAAAACAGGACGGGAAAAAATCTTTCATATGTATAAATTCCGTTCCATGTCTGATGAAAGAGATGAAAACGGAAATCTGTTGCCGGATGATGTTCGTTTGGGCAAGTTCGGAAAGGCACTTAGAGCAACCTCACTGGATGAACTGCCAGAAGTTTTCAATATATTACGCGGCGAAATGACCTTGGTGGGACCCCGTCCCCAGTTAGTTCGGGATATGGTATTTATGACAGATGCGCAGAGAATGCGCCATACTGCGAAGCCTGGATTAAGTGGACTTGCACAGGTGAATGGGCGCAACGATATTACTTGGGAAGAAAAACTGAATTGGGACTTGAAGTACATCGAAAAAGTGAGCTTTCTTGGTGATGTGAAGATCATTTTTCAGACAGTTATGAAAGCCTTTGTTAAGCAAGAGGGTATCACCGATGGTGATATGGCTACGGCATATGACTATGGTGATTGGCTGCTGAAAGAGGGAAAGGTCAGTGAGACATATTATGAGGAAAAGCAGAGAGAAGCAAAGAAGATGTTGGAGGTATAAAAGTGAGCATAAATGGCTGGAGATTATACAATCATGCTGCAATACCATCTACTCCACCGAATGAAGAAATAAACACTTTACCAATAGCTGATGGAAGCATTTGGAAAGCGGGGGGGGGGTACTCCATTATTAGCTCGCTGGACAACAGAGTTTGATTGTGGGGATGAAACCACTTGGTGGTATGTAATAAAAGACAGACCGTTTGATATTATGGCTCTCAAGTCAAAGCGAAGATATGAAATTAATAAGGGCATTAAAAATTTCAATGTTAAAGTGATTGATCCTGCACGACATGAAGAAGAAATGTATTCAATCCAAGTTGCAGCATATTCAGCTTATCCGAAAAAATACCGTCCAAAAGTTGATAAGAACGGTTTCACTGATAGTCTAGCAAATTGGGGAAAATATGTTGTATTTGGTGCATTTTATAGAGAAACAAATGAAATGGTAGGCTATGCTTATTTTGAGCAGGAGTCGGATAACTATATTGACTTTAAAGTTTTAAAGACAAATCCTGAGTATGAGAAATATTCGATAAATGCTGCTTTAGTAGAAAAAATACTGTCTTATCTTAGTAGCTTCTTGGAAGGTGGTGGAATTATATGTGACGGCTCCAGAAGTATAAGTCACGAAACCAAATTCCAAGACTACCTTGAAAAATATTTCGGATTTAGAAAAGCGTATTGTAAACTTCATATTGCTTACAATCCGAGAATAAAATGGCTGATTAAGTTAATATATCCGGTTAGAAGAGTCTTGCTAAAGTTTGATGAGGTTGGAATTATCCACCAAGTAAATTCCATTCTTAAAATGGAGGAGTTAGTTAGGAGTCAGTGATGAATGAATTAGTATCAATCATTATGCCCTCGTACAATACGGGAGCATATATAAAAGAAACTATAAATTCAGTTGTGTCACAAACATATGACAATTGGGAATTGATTATCGTAGACGATTGCTCGACAGATAATACAGACGAGGTTGTTCAGCCTTTTCTAAATGATCAGAGAATACGATATTTAAAGAACGAAAGAAATAGTGGAGCTGCTGTTTCAAGGAATAAGGCACTAAGAGAGGCAAGAGGAAAATGGATTGCATTTCTTGATAGTGATGATTTGTGGATGCCAGATAAGTTAGAAAAGCAAATTCAGTTTATGGATGTTGGTGGCTATCATTTCTCATATACGAATTACATTGAAATTGATTCAAATTCAAATCCTAATGGCATAAGAGTAACAGGACCAAAGAGAATTACAAAAGCGGGTATGTATAACTATTGTTGGCCGGGGTGCCTGACAGTTATGTATGATGCCGAGACAATCGGGCTAATTCAGATTTCAGATATCAAAAAGAATAATGATTATGCCATGTGGCTTAAAGTTTGCAAGAAGGCTAATTGCTATTTGTTGGACGAAGTGCTTGCATCATATCGTAGGGGTAGAAGCGGTAGTATATCAACGCATAGCTACAAAGCACTGATTGTATGGCACTATAAGTTATTTAAAGAAGCAGAACAAAAAAGTGCATTTGTTGCGGTTCTATATACCATAAGGAATATGTTTTGGGGTTTCTATAAGAAACTAATATATATAAAAAAGTGAGGTAAGTTACAATGTCTCTTTACGAAAAAATAGTCAACAATGAGGAAAAGCTGTCTTTGGTTGGACTTGGTTATGTTGGTATGCCTATTGCTGTTGCCTTTGCAGCAAAAGGATTAAGTGTCATCGGTTTTGATCTGAACAAGGCAAAGATTGACCTTTACAAGTCCGGCATTGATCCGACCAAAGAGGTTGGCGATGATGTAATCAAACAAACAACTGTGGAGTTCACCAGTGATGAGAGCAGGCTTCGGGAAGCAAAATTCCATATTGT
>OLQW01001236.1_pt1 | contig 12099 bp, 8 predicted proteins | sample 1672901 | NCBI WGS metagenome assembly OLQW01 (sample SAMEA3136735, study PRJEB25190) | human gut metagenome | reverse complement strand
TTGCCGTGCAGAGCAGCTCCGCCACCATTGCGGTGCTGCAGCAGGCGGCCGCCCGCCCCGGGCCGGACGGCGGGTGCCTGCTGGGCCTTGCGGGAGCCATCCCGGTGCTGTTGGGGGACAACATCGGCACCACCGTCACGGCGGTGCTGGCATCGGTGGGGCAGAGCCGGGACGCCAAGCGTCTGGCGGCGGCCCACGCCCTGTTCAACCTGTCCGGGGCAGCGGTGTGCTGGCTGCTGCTGCCCCAGTTCACCGCGCTGGTGCGGCTGGTCTCGCCCCACGGGCCGGAGAGCGCCGTGCTGGCCCGGCAGATCGCCAACGCCCACACCCTGTTCAATCTGGGCTGCACGGTGCTGTGGCTGCCCCTGACCCCTTGCATGGTGCGCATCGTGTGCATTCTTTTGCCGGAAAGGCACGCCCCTGAGTTGAAATGAACGCCTTAAAATGGTATAATTACAATGTATCGAACAAATTTTGTGACGCTTTTGTTGCACAAATGATAAACGGACCCTTCTGTGGGCCTGCAGCGGTGTGCGGCTGCCAGGGCACAGAGCGAACCAAGAGGACGTGTTTACTATGAAGGATATCATCAACGGGTTGATCGAGCGGTTCCGCAGGCAGCATGTACAGGCCCGGCGCTATGTGGCCATGATGCTGGTGCTGGCCCTGCTCACCACCCTGTTCGTCAACTGGCAGCTCCATGGGGTGGGCATCTCCATGACTGCCGACTACCACTGCGGCTACGAGGAGCACCAGCACACGGCGGCCTGTTACGAAAAAGTGCTCACCTGCGGTTACGAGGAGGGCGAGCCGGAAACGCCCGTCACCTCTTCGGACAGCAGTGCCGATCCGGTGTCCGCCTACAGCGCGGAAGAGCCGGAAGAGCCGGAAGAGCCGGTGCAGACCGAGCCGGAGACCATCTGGGTGCCCCATGAGCACACCGATGCCTGCTACGAGGAGCACCGGGTGCTGACCTGCTATCAGGAAGAGCACGAGCACACCGACGACTGCTTTGACGAGTACGGTGCGCTCATCTGCGGCGAGTTCGAGCATATCCACGACGACAGCTGCTACACCACCGAGTATGAGCTGGTGTGCGGCCTGGACGAGGGCGAACTGGTGGAGGAACCCAACCCCGCCTATCAGGAAATGCCTGCCAGCCGCCCCGTGGTGGACCTGCCCACTGAGCCGGCCGAGACCACCCCGGACGAGCCGGTGCTGCATCATCACACCGACGCCTGCTACACCGAGGAGCTGGTGTGCACCATCCCGGAGCACCACCACACCGTGGAGTGTCTGGCCGATACCCAGGCCGACGTGGAGACTGCCGAGGAATGGCAGGCCGCGGCCAACGTGGCCCTGAACGGCAACTGGGCCGAGGACCTGCTCACCGTGGCAAAGTCCCAGCTGGACTACCAGCAGAGCGACAAGAACTTCAAGCTGGATGTGGAGGACCAGCAGGTGCTGCGCGGCTACTCCCGCTATGGTGCCTGGTACGGCAACCCCTACGGCGCCTGGGACGTGATGTTCCTGTCCTACTGCCTGCACTTTGCGGGTGTGCCCCAGACGGTGGTGCCCCAGCGTGCGGGCGTGATGGCCCTGCACAGTGACCTGCGCGGCTCCCAGTGGCTCACCGACGCCGACGGCTCCACCGCAAGGCCCGGCGATATCGTCATCTACAACACCCTCACCACCGAGCAGGTGGCCGTGGACGAGAGCTCCTATGGCATCGCCCTGCTGGACCTGGACGAGGACCCCGACACCGCCGCCCAGCTCACGGCTTCCGAGCCGCAGGTGGACACCCGCACCGTGACCACCGAGACGGTGGGCGTCGTGTCCGCCGTGGACCCCGACGCCGGGACCCTGACCGTGATCTCCGGCAACGTGGACGGCAAGGTGGCCGAGGTGCCCGCTGCCATGTCCGACGTGACCAGTGTCATCTCGGTGACCGGCGCCTATGCCGCCGAGACCACCGCTGTGGCCCCGGAGGACCCGGCAGGCTCCCAGGAGAAGCTGGACGGCAGCTATGCGCTGCTGGAAGATGAGGATGGCTTTGGTGCCACCGTGGACTGGGTGGGGGACGCCGACCCCTACGGCATCGCCCTGCTGGCTGCCGGGGACGACCATGATCTGAAGACCTGGATCACGGATGTCAATTATGAAAAGACGACCGACGGGAAAACATGGACGTCTATCGGCGCGGGCAGCGTGACCGTGGACAGCGGCACCCGCGTCCGCGTGAACCTGAAGTATACCGTGAAACCCGGTGTGCTGACGCCCACCAACAATACCCTGACCTACCAGCTGCCCAAAGGCCTGCCCATGCCGGATGTGGTGACGGGCAACATCGTGGATGAGTCCGACAAGGACGAGGCCGGCAATGCAAAGGTCGTGGGCAGCTTCACCGTTGACACCGACGGCAAAGTGACCCTGACCTTTACGGACGAAAAGTTCATCGGCACCGACGACAAGGTCAGCCTGCCATTCACCGGTACCTTCAAGGCCGCCGTTACGGCGAGCGCCGACAACTTTGAGGACGAGAAGGAGATCAAATTCAAGGACGACTGCATCCTGACCATCAAGAAGAAAACGGCAGATATAAAGATCAGCAAAGGGAGTGGGTCTCCGCTGATTACGAACCGTAAGGACGGCACCTTTGTAAATAATTATGAGGTGACGGTGGGGACCACCAACGGCACCAAAGACCCAGTGATCCTTACGGATACCCTGAACACGAATAGGAATGGCGAAAACCGTAGCGACTACCTGAAGGGCGGCAAATATCTGGAAAGCTCCTTTGAACTTTACAAGGTGGATGCTTCGGGCACAAAAACGGAGATTGACGTCCCTGCGCATGAACTGAAAACCGACGGCAACGGCAACCCCCAGGTGGTCCTTGCTCCGCTGCCTGCATTGGAGGCCGGAGAGAAGTACATCTGGAACTACGACGTTCAGCGGAACTATGCGGACTTTGACAAGATGCCCAACGGTGTCGCTATCATCAACAACACGGCGAAAGCCGAAGCAGGGCGCAATGTAAAAGATGAGGTTGACGCATGGTACACATGTAAAACCTCTCGCATTGAGAAGAAAGGCGAGTACGACCCCAAAACAGGCCGCATCCAGTGGACGATCACTGTAAAGGTACCCCATTCTTTCCTGGGGCCCTATCTCCTGCAGGGCTGCAAGATCACAGATGACTTGCCAGACGGTGTGAAAATCGTAGGGGATGTAAAGGTAGGCAACGATACGATATCGGCAGAGAATTTTCTGCAAAACGGCTATACCATCCCGGCGGAGTATGGGGAAACAGAGCTGAAGATCACCTTTGAGACCACCACCCCCATCGGCGGCGGCTCGGTGACCAACACGGCACAGATCCTGACCAAGAGCAACCATACCTTTGAGGCCTCGGATACTGTGAACATCGGGAAGGGCGATTGGAGCCTGAGCAAATCCATTGCCACCAGGGGCGAGACGCCAACCTGGAACCTCTTGGCCACCAACAAGGCCGGTGAAGCGGAGTTTACCCTGTGGGATGTGCTGGACGACGCTGAGAACGACCAAGGCGAGACAAAAGAGGACACCCACTATGCCATTGCAAAAGAGCTGGATGACGCCATCAAGGCCAATCTGACCCTGACCATGCACGACAACACGAGGCTGACCTATGCGCAGGCTGGCAACACCATCGAGATGACCTACTACGCCGACAGAGACGGCACAACACAGGTAAACGCAGGTGACTCGTCCACCCGTGTGCGCAGCTTCAGCATCCATGTGAAAGCCGGGGACGACCAAAACCCCGTGCGCAGCATCTCGGTGACCGGCATCCCCACCCACGAGGAGCGCGACGACGTGCCCACCGGTGAGGTGTGGACCTATAAGAACACCATCCATATCCAAGGCGTGAGCGGCAATGATTCGGCAGAGGACACCTACCGCAGCTACAAGAAGTTTGAAAAGGGTGTGGCCGCAAAGAGCAGCGGCGACGAGACCGGTTATCTGACCGGCAGCAACAGCTTCGAGCTGAGCGACCTCAGCGGTAAAAACCTCCACTATCAGCTGGTGGTGCAGACCGCTGCTGAGGATGATGCCGACATCGTCATCACCGATACCCTGCCGGAAAACACAACATTCCAGACCAACTGCGTGGAGATCGGCATGGACGAAGGGGCCCCGGATAAGGTCAATGCGCTGAAAGGGGCCACTGCCACGGTAGACTATGATGAAACCACCCGGAAGCTGACCATTACCATCAGCGGCTACAACAAGAACAAACAACACAAGTTCCGCATTCTGTACAAGGTGAGCGTGAGCGACGATCCCCGCTGGAAGAACCCCTCGGTGGACAAGCTGACCTACACCAACACCGCCACCTGGGGCGAGCGGACCGAGACCACCACCACCACCGTCACCCGCGATGTGGAGCAGGTGAAAAAGACCGGCTGGCAGGACCCCGGCAACGACCGGAAGCTGCACTATCAGGTGGTCATCAACCCGGCCCACGAGGATCTGTCGGCCGGGCAGACCAGAGCGGAGAAGATCGAGCTGTGGGATAACATCAGCACCACCAATGGTGCCATCGCCACCGGCGATGTCAACTCGGTCAAGTTGTATTTTTACGATTACGACGAAACAGTCGGCGTGACCACCGGCAAAGAGGTGCCGCGCAACATGTACCGCATCCTGGAAGCGGACAAGAACGGCTGGCTTCATATGGAGATCCCCAATATGGCGGCCCTGATCCTTGTGTATGACTGCAATGTGAAGGATGGCAGTGCTGCCGCCAGCTACCAGGTGAGCAACACCGTGACCCTGAGCAACGGCAGCAAATCCAGCGACAGCGGCATCACCTACCAGGTCAAGGCGGATGCAACGGCCACCACCGCACAGTTCGTGCTGCGCAAGAAGGACAGCTACTCCGGCGTGTCGCTGAAGGGCGCGGAGTTCACCATTTACCAGTACGATACGGTAAGCGGGCAGTTCGTCCCGTGGACCGGCAACGGCACGGGCACCCTGACCACGGACGAAAACGGTCAGGCCAGTCTGGCTGTGCTGAATAGTGAGACTGCGAGCTGCCTGAAACCGGACGTGCTGTATAAGCTCGTGGAGACCAAAGCACCCACGGACTATCAGCTGGATGCCACCCCGCACTACCTGCTGTTCCGCAAGAACGCCAGCGCGGAGAACGAGCAGAAGGCCTTTGCAAATGCCACAGGCGTGGCTGAAGGCACCACCATCTTGACCGTGAATGACGAGACGGTGGACCTGAACAGCAATGTGCAGGTGGGCAGCGACGCCGGCACCACCACTGCTGAGTACAGCAACGTGTACAGCAAGCTGACCGTCAGCAAGCTCTGGCTGGACCAGGATACCAAACAGCCGGTGGAACCGGCGGTGAACAGCATCCACATCAAGGTGTGGCGGTACACCGACAATGACAAGGACAAAACGCCGTTTGCTGAAGCCGACCTGACCGCAGACAACAACTGGACTAAGACCTGGTCCGGCGAGGAACTGCCCCTGACGGACGAGAAGGGCAATGCGTACCACTACCTGGTGGAGGAAGTGACCACCGGAAACTGGAACGTGTACATTGACAACAATGGCGTGCAGACCGGCAATATCACGGTGCAGAACTACGTTTACACCGGCTACGAGCTGCCGTCCACCGGCGGCATGGGCACGGCACCCTTCGGGGTGCTGGGCGGCGCACTGGCCGCTGCAGCAGCCCTGCTGCTGGTCCGCAAACGGAAACAGGACGAGGAGGAGTGAGCAGCCATGAAACAAAACAAAAACAACCGGTTTGCCGCTCTTCTGCTGGCGCTGTGCATGGCCGTGTGCTGTGCACTGCCCGCGCTGGCAGCCCCCGCGGCCAGCGCCAACATCGACCTGAGCCGCACCGGCAGCATGGACGTGACCCTGTACGACCACCAGAACGACGTCCCCCTGCGGGGCGGCGCACTCACCGTGTACAAGGTGGCGGACGTGGCCCGCACCAACGGCGACCTGCACTTTGTGTACACCGCCGACTTTACGGGCTGCGGCATCGCGCTGGGCGACCTGACGGACAGCACGCTGGCTTCCAGGCTGGAAGCCAAGCTGCCCGCCCGCGCCGCCGGCACCACCCATAAGATCAGCGAGCAGGGCATCGTCTCCTTTGACGCGCTGCCGCTGGGCCTGTACCTCGTGGTGCAGACCGAGAACTCCAAGGGCTACGAGGCCATCAATTCCTTCCTGGTGTCGCTGCCCATGGCGGACGAAAGCGGCTGGCTCTACACCGTGGACGCCACCCCCAAGGTGGGCGCGCCCACGCAGGAGGTGACCCCGCCCGAACCGGAAAAGCCCTCGGAGCCGGACAAACCGTCCGAGCCGGAGAAGCCCTCGGAGCCGGACAAGCCCACCCAGCCCGGCACCCCGGATGAGCCGGACAACCCGGACATGCCGGTGGACCCCAACGACCCCAACCGCCCGGTGTCGCCCGGTACGCCGGATAACCCGGTGAACCCCGGCAACCCGGACAACCCCGTGGCCCCCGGCAACCCGGACAGCCCGGTGGCGCCGGGCCGCCCGGACGGCAATGCACTGCCCCAGAGCGGCCAGCTGAACTGGCCCATCCCGTTCATGGCCTGCAGCGGCGTGCTGCTGTTTGCCGTCGGCTGGGTGCTGGACCGGAAGGAGATGCTGGCATGAACACAAAGCAGAAGATCGGCCGCGCCTGCATGATCGTGGGCATCCTGCTCATTCTGGGCGCACTGGCCCTGCTGGGCTATAACCAGTGGGACGCCAACCGCGCCGACAAGGCTTCACAGGACGCCCTGGGCAAGCTGGAAGAGACCCTGACCGAGACCATTGAGGACAAGACGAAGGACGAAGAGCCGGTGGTCCAGCCGGAGCTGGACCCGGAGCAGGAGATGACCGTCACCGACATCGACGGCTGGGGCTACATCGGCTACCTGTCCATCCCGTCCATCGGGCTGGAACTGCCCGTGATGAGCGAGTGGAGCTATGCGGGCCTCAAGGTGGCCCCGGGCCGTTACAGCGGCTCCACCTACGCCGACAACATGGTGGTCTGCGCCCACAACTACGCCAAGCACTTCAGCCCCATCAAGTGGCTGGCCCTGGGCAGCGAGGTGTACTTTACCGATATGGACGGCCAGCGCTGGAGCTATGAGGTGTCCAACGTGGAGACCATCCAGCCCACGGACATCGACAAGATGATCACGGCCAGCGACGAGGACGCCTGGGACCTGACCCTGTTCACCTGCACCACCGGCGGCCGGGCCCGCTGCGCCGTGCGCTGCACCCGCACCGGTTACCCGGTCTTGGAGACCAGCGCGGCAGGGCGGATCACGGAGTAAGCAGGACGATTTGGAATTGCCTCCGCTTTGCTCTGGCAATATCAGCGGAAAATTATTTTTAAAGATATGCAATCCCGGAAAATCTGCGGATTTTCCGGGATTGTTTTTTCACGGATGGGCGTTAAGGAAAGTGGCCTGTTCTCTGGAAGGCAAACGATTTAGAATGCCCTCCGCTTTGCTCTGGGCATAAATAGCAGAAAAATTATTTTAGATTTTGCAAATCCGGCAGGGCTGCGGCCCCGCCGGATTTGCTTTTTCACGGGAGAGGGCGTTCCGGGAAGTGGCATCGGTTGCTGTTGGCCTGCGGCCAAAGCGCAGCAAATTAAATGCCTTTTACGGCAACGCTCCTCACCGGGGAGCTGGCGCGCAGCGACTGAGGGGCGTTCCAATCGGTGGAAGCCGAAAATACGGTGAAAAGATCTTCACGCCGAACAGGCGTGAATCTTCAGTATTTTCGGGTGGAGCCTACTTCTTTGGGGTCTGAAAGGGGCGAGCAGCCCCTTTCTCGTTGCGGGGAGAGGGGTGTCCAGAGGGAGAGAGGGGGGAGTCGAAACACCCCTCTCACCCTCTGGCCCAGCGGAGCGACCCCGGCGGCGATGCCGCTTGCAAAAGCCATCGGGCCTGCCCCACGCGATTGCACTCTGCATGAGAAACATTACAAAAAAGCACCCGCCATGCGGATGCACAGCGGGTGCCTTGAAGGGCTCTGCGGGGATGCTCAGTGGGTGGTGCCCATGTCCACAGCCAGGTCGGCGTCGTTCTTCACAACGGCCTCCACGGCCTTCTCCAGGCCGCGGGCGATCTGGTGCAGGTCCATACTGGGGGTGCCCAGGGGCTTGTTGACCACCTGCTCCATGGCGTAAGGCACATGGATGAAGCCGCCCCGGATGTTGGGATACTTCCTGTCGATGAGGTACAGCAGGGTGTACATCAGGTAGTTGCACACATAGGAGCCTGCAGTGTAGGACAGGGCGGAGGGGATGCCTGCGTCCTTGATGTTCTGCACCATGGCTTTCACGGGCAGGGAAGTGAAGTAGGCGGTCTCGCCGTCCTCCTGGATGGTCACGTCGATGGGCTGATAACCGGCGTTGTCGGCGATGCGGCCGTCCATCAGGTTGATGGCCACCTTTTCCGGGGTGATGGCGGAGCGGCCGCCGGCCTGACCGATGCAGATGACCACATCGGGCTGGTTTGCCTGAATGGCAGCTTCCAGCACCTCACCGGCACGGATGAACTCGGTGGGCACTTCCTGCTTGACGATCTCGGCACCGGCGATGGTGTCGGGCAACAGCTTTACCGCCTCAAAAGCGGGGTTGACGGTCTCGCCGCCAAAGGGGTCGAAACCAGTGAGCAGAATTTTCATAGTAAAAAGCCTCGATTCTCAGATATAAATGGACGGCTCCAGAACGGTGAGCTGTCCGTGATCCATGATCATGCGGTTGTCCACATAGATGCAGGGAGCGTGGGTGACCAGATCGTAATGGCCGGAAGCATCCTGCACACCGCCCAGCGCGATATTGCGCCCGAACCCGATGTGGAAGGTGCCATAGGTGGATTCGTCCTCGATGTAGCAGTTGCCTGCACAGCGGGAGTGGGTGTTGAGCCCGATGCCGAACTCCGCCGCCACCACCATGTTCTCCGGGTCGTGGAAGCGGGCCAGAAACTGCTTGAGCCGCCTGCCGCTGGCATTGTCCTCGATCTCCACGATGCGGCCGCCGCGCAGCTCCACCCGCACGGGGCTGTCCACGATGCCGATATAGCCCATGGAGCCGTCCAGGATCAGGGTGCCGTTGGTGTCGCTCTCCACCGGTGCCACATACACTTCCACGCTGGCAGAGGAAAGACCCTTGCCGTCGTGGCAGCAGCCGTTGAAGAAGCCGGGCACACGCCCCTCGATGTTGAAATCCAGGTTCGTGCCAAGCTCCGTGGTCACATGGATGTGGCTGGCGTTCTGGTAGCAGGCCATGATGATGCTGGCCATGATCCTGCTTTTGGGCAGGCTCATGTTCAGGAAGTCGTAGCTCAGCAGTGACTGCCCGTTGCTGGTGCTCAGCGGCAGCGACAAAAACCGGTTGCGGCGGGCAATGACCCGCTTGACGGCCCGTGTGGTGATGAGGGAATACTCGGCAGCACCGATCACGGCGTTGTAGGGGTCAAAGGCGTCCTCGCGGTCGTCGAAATACTGGCCCACCTGCTCGTGCAGGTCGTCCAGCATCAAAACATCCGCCACGCTGCCCACCGCCTGTGCGGCTTGCTGCATGGCTGCCACCTCGACAGCATACTTCTGGCTGGATACGATCAGGATGCGTTCGCCTGCACGGAGCCGGACCCAGTCGCGAATAATGATATCGGCTCCGTGCTGAATTGCTTGTTCCATTGAATCACTCGATCTAACAAAAAAATCACTTCAGGAGGATCATCATCACGATCTGGACCACCATCATGATGATGGCGACAGGAACCTGATTCTTGATGACGCCCATGGGCTTCTTCATATCCAGCAGTGCCACGGGCACGGTGTTGAAGTTTGCAGCCATGGGGGTGCACAGGGTGCCGCAGAAGCCGCAGGTCAAAGCCAGCATGCCGATGACCACCGGGTTTGCGCCGTGGGCCAGCACGAACGGGTAGCCGATGCCCACGGTCATCACGGTGATGGCGGCGTAGGCGTTGCCCATGATCATGGTGAACAGCATCATGCCGATGGCGTACACCACGATACCGGCGTTCACATTGCCCTCGGGGATGATGTGGCTGACCAGGTCAGAGATCACATCGCCGACACCGGCAGCGGTGAAGACGGAGCCAAGGCAGGCCAGCAGCATGGGCAGCATGGACAGGGGGCCCACGGTGGACAGCATGCGCTCGGAATCGTTCAGGAAGGTGGAGGGCTTGTTGTCGCGGTTCATGATCATCAGCAGGATGATGGCCACGAGAACGCCCAGAGCCACGCCGTTCAGGGCGGACAGGCCGATGCCCAGGCCGGTGATGGCGCAGACGACGGCCAGCACGCCGATGCTCAGGGTGGGGACAAAGATCTTCATGCCGATCTTCTCATAGGTAGCCTCGGTCTCGGCCTTGGTGGCAGCAGAGACAGCGCCCTTCTTGACCTTCTTGAGGATGGCGGGGATGCACATCACCACCACCAGGATGCCGCTCACCAGAGAAGGCAGCCAGCGGCCCAGGGCAAGCACGACGCCCAGCACGGCCCAGAAGATAAAGGTGCCCATGGGTTCCGGGTTCTCCTTATCCTTCAGGTTCTTCACGCCGCAGTAGATGCACAGCAGGCCGATGATAAAGTAGATGATCTCCATCACCTTGGTGGACAGGCTGTAATCAGCACTCATAAAAAAGCTCATTCTTCTGTCCTCCCTTACTTATAGTACTTCTGGATCATCTTGCGATCCTTGATCACATAGAATACGATGGCGACCACGGTGGCAATGATGCACACGGGGATCTCGATGGCAGCCAGCTGGGCCAGCTCCACCTCGATGCCCAGGCCAGCCAAAGTGCTCTGCACCAGCAGGCCGCCGGAGCCGCCCACGAACAGGACCTGACCGAAGAACCAGGTGATGTTCTCCATGCCGGAAGCCATACCCTTCAGCTCCTCGACATGCTCCTCATTGGGCTCATAGCCCTGTGCCACAATGGCACCTTCGGCCATGGGCATGATGACGGGGCGCACGAAACCGGCCACGCCGCCAAAGCCCACGTTGAAGGCTGCAAAGATCGAGCGCATCACGCCGTAGATGCCGATGACCAGGCCGGAGGTGGCACCCTTGAACTTGCCGATCAGGGCAGCGGCTGCTTCACGCAGGCCGTTGCGCTCCAGCGTGCCGGTGACCAGCATCACGATGATGAAGATGGCCATGCTGCGGTTTGCCACAAAGGTGCTGCCCAGCGTTTCCAGCAGGGTGACCGGGCCCAGACCGCCAACCAGTGCAGTCACAACGGCTGCCACCAGAATGACCAGAATGGAGTCCAGCTTCAGTGCAAAGCCAGCGATGACGATGACAATGCCGAGTAGTTTCAGTAGTTCCATAATTGCCTTCCTTTATACTTATATTTTCCCGGCGCTGTGCTGGCGGTCCGCCTGTGGGTCAGCAGGCAGGCCGTCGGCACTACGCCGAAAAGTCCAGAGAAAATGCCTTACAGGCGGATAAACGCTGCCAGCAGCAGAGAAAAGCCTCCTGCCGTAAGCCACAGCGGGACAAGGCGGCGGCCCAGGTGAGCTCCGATATCGCAGTGCTCCAGCACCCCGGAGGCCTTCATGGGCACCACCGTGGTGGCTTTGGGCACGGCCTCTGGGCTGCTGTAGGGGTTGGTGGAGGTAAACTCACCAGTGCCGATCTCCCCGGGGCAGGCGTACACGCCAAACCAGGAGGACAGCAGCCCACCCTTGCCAGCGCTTGTCTTGCACACGCGCACCAGCTGCACCGTAAGGGCCTGGGCCTGCTTTTCTTCCACCAGCAGGTTGACCCGGACCATATTTACCAGATTCAGTATCGAGGAAATGGCGATGAGAGCGTCCAGGATCAGGACCAGGATCAATAACGAGTGCATGGGGCACACCTCCTGCAAACAGAGCAAGGGCTGCGGCAGCCCCTGGTGCTTTCGTAAGATGGAAATAGTATACCATAAAGTGGGACGAATTGTAAATGAAATATAGATAATCTGTCTAAGCTTCCTAAAAAAGGAAATGCCCAATGTGCTCAGGATGATGAGGAACAGGAGA
>OLQW01001235.1_pt1 | contig 12105 bp, 11 predicted proteins | sample 1672901 | NCBI WGS metagenome assembly OLQW01 (sample SAMEA3136735, study PRJEB25190) | human gut metagenome | reverse complement strand
CCTCCTTGCGCAGCCAGAAAGCCGGGCAACAAGCATGAGGCGAGAAGGAAATGTTTAAGTCGTTTCATAATCAGTTATTTTTAGAGTGAGACATTCGGACAACACGTATACCTGTCCACGATTTATTATTGTTCAACATGTGATTGAAAGGCTTCTCGCTGACAACCACTTTTCCCAGCGTGGAAGAAGCGTGAAGCAGATGCAGTTTTCCGTTTACGTAATAGGCTATTCCCACATGGGCTATGTCCAGTCCGGGAAGCTTCGTAGTGATAGCGATAATATCTCCGTTCATAATCCAGGGTAATCCGTTTTCCGGTAATTCGCTTTTCGGCAACCAAGATACAGTTTTTCCGGATAATGCTTTCTCGTATTCTGCCATTTGTGTTACATTTTCCGGAGAATCAGCCAATTTTTTATATTGTTTGGGATGCGTGGACATATATGAAAGAGAAAGTTTCGTAGTACGGGAACTGTTTCGGGCTGTAACGTCAGTCAGAAAACCGTTGCGGAGACCATTATCAATCCAGTCGGAAGTATAATGCAGGCGGGAGGGGTATCCATTGATGATACCGTCCCGGTAACGTATCCTTTGCAAGTTATCGGCAAAAGAAGAACCGAGTGCTTGCGCCAGTGTATATTCTACAAAGGTCAGGCAATCTACTTCTTTGGTGTTGATAACCAGTTGCTCTACTTCGTTCCGGTCCAACGTGTTGGCCACGTATCTGGTCCCCAAGTAAGACTTTCCGATTCTTAGCATAGGGTCGGACTCGTTTGAAGTTGATTCAACGGGCTGTTGTGCAAATGCCATAACAGTGATAATCGATATTATGATAGATAGCAGTCTCCGCATATTACTTATTTAACTTTCATTGAAGCCTTTATAAAGTAAAGAATCAGTAAGGCATACGCTCCTAATGCCAACACTTCTGACCAAGTATTGTTCAACCATGCTTCATTCACCAGATTAACGCCACCGAAACGCATAGCGGCACTGATTACCCCCATTAATGCACCTCCGGCAATGAAACCGGATGCCAGTAAAGTTCCTTTTTCACCTCTTTCCGTATTCAGAGATGCATCTTTGCTACGTGTTGTAACAAACCAATTCACTGCTCCACCCACTACCAACGGTACATTCAGTTCCAATGGAATAAACATACCCAATGCGAAAGCTAATGCAGGAATTTTACAAAGAGTCAGAATAATAGCTAAGACAGCCCCAATGCCATATAACAACCAGGGTGCACCTACACCGCTCATTAGTGGTTCGATCACGGCCGCCATCGCATTTGCTTGCGGAGCAGCCAGTGCGCCACTTGTAAATCCGTATGTCTTATTCAGGATAATCATTACACCGCCTACTGTTGCAGCCGATACGATTGTTCCCAAGAACTTCCATGTTTCCTGTTTGGCAGGCGTACTTCCGAGCCAGTAACCAATTTTCAAGTCGGTGATAAAACCTCCTGCCATCGACAGCGCGGTGCATACTACACCACCCATTACCAATGCGGCAACCATGCCCGAAGGACCTTTCAGTCCGACAGCTACCATCACTACGGAAGCCAAAATCAGTGTCATCAATGTCATTCCCGAAACCGGATTAGTACCAACAATCGCAATGGCATTAGCTGCTACTGTGGTGAACAGGAAAGAGATGCCGGCAACCAAAACAATGGCTACCAATGTATGCAACAGATTCCCTTGCATGACATCGAGATAGAAAAATAATACGATTAAGAACAGTGTGATGATAGAACCGATAGCGATAATCTTCATGGAAAGATCCCGTTGGGTACGGATAATGCTTTTCTCTACATTCCCTTTACCGCCCATCTCTTTGGCTGCCAGTCCGACAGCGCTCTTGATGATGCTCCAGGAACGGATAATACCGATCACACCTGCCATAGCGATACCGCCGATACCGATGCTCTTGGCATAATATTTGAATATTTCTTCCGGACTCATCATACCTACGGTAGAGGTAATTTCCGGATTCCATGCATTCAGTACACTGTCACCCCAGATAGCAGACATTCCCGGAATGATAATCCACCACACAGCCAGTGAACCGGCACAAATGATGGAAGCATATTTCAGTCCGACGATATATCCCAAACCAAGTACAGCGGCACCAGTGTTTACCTTGAATACTAATTTCGCCTTTTCTGCCAGCATTTCTCCGGCACTGCAAACACGGGTGGTAAAGTTCTCGTTCCACCATCCGAATGTCGCTACGATGAAGTCATATAATCCACCGATCATACCTGCCATCAATAACGGTTTGGCCTGGCTGCCACCTTTTTCGCCGGAGATCAACACCTGTGTAGTGGCTGTTGCTTCCGGGAAAGGATATTTTCCATGCATGTCGCTGACGAAGTATTTACGGAAAGGAATCAGGAACAGGATTCCCAACACGCCTCCCAGGGCTGAAGCCATGAAAATCTTCATAAACGAAGTGGTCATCTCCGGGTACTTGGCCTGCAGGATGTAGATGGCTGGCAGGGTGAAGATGGCTCCTGCCACTACGGCACCCGAGCAGGCTCCGATGCTCTGGATGATGACGTTCTCGCCGAGTGCCTTGCTTCGCTTGGTGGCGGTACTTACGCCTACGGCGATGATGGCGATAGGGATGGCTGCCTCGAACACCTGACCCACCTTCAGACCCAGATAGGCTGCGGCAGCAGAGAAAATGACCGCCATCACGATACCCCATGTTACCGACCAGCCGTTTACCTCAGGATAAACCTTGTCGGGCGACATCAGCGGCTTGTATTCCTCCCCGTCCTTGAGTTCGCGGAATGCGTTCTCGGGGAGCTGCAAATTTTCTTTTTCTTCCATAGTTTATTTACTTTGAACTTTGAACATTGAGCTTTGAACTTTATGAAATGCCCTACCTTTTAGAAAATAGCCCTAAATTTCAGCAGGAAAACTAATCATAAAGTTCAAAGTTCCAAGCTCAAAGTTCAATGTTTATATTACTTTTCGATTCTGATGATGTATTCACTCATGAAGCTGGCACCTGGCTGCAGGCTGTTCATCATGTACTTATCCTTGAACTCGCCGGTGTATTCAGCCCAGTCGCAGGTACCGAACCAAGGTTCGATGCAGACGAATGGAGCGTGGTTGCCCGGATTCCAGACACCTACGGCAGGAGTCTTGAACTCTACGGTTACGTGTGGCTCGCCCTTCTCGTTGAGCAGGGAAATCTGCTTCACCTGGCTCTTGTCGAAGATGTAGGCATCGTCTGCGAATGACTCGTCTGTTACCTCCAGGATACCGTTGTCGGTCTGAACAGTCTCGCGTGCGTTAGGGTCGATGCAGCCTCCGATGGTAGCGAAGAGACGGGTAGGAGCCTCGTTGTCGAGCTTGAGGAATGCCTTCAGCTTCTCTCCCTTCTTGCAGCCTGGTACCTTGAATGCAGGGTGACCGCCAATCTGGAAATAGATTACCTTGTCGTCGGTATTCTCAACGTGCCAGATAACGTGGAGTTCGTTGCCGGCAAGGCGATAGGAAACGGCGAGGTTGAAGTGGAATGGATAGTTCTCGAAGGTCTCTTCGTTGTCGATGAGGGCGAAGGTAAGGCGGTCGCCGGTCTTGCCAACGAGCTTGAAATCTACGAGCTTGCCGAAGCCGTGACGTGACAGGGTGTACTCCTTGTCGCCGATACGGTAGGTGTTCTTCCACAATCCGCCAACGATAGGGAAGAGGAGAGGAGATTGTCCGCCCCAGAATTCCTTGTCGCCATCCCAGAGATATTCGTTACCATTGGCATCCTTGATGCTCTTGAGTTCTGCTCCGTGCGCTGAAATTTCAACGGTGAGCTGATCGTTTTTAATTTGTTCCATAGTTACAAATGTTTATTGTTTAGTATAATATTGATTTCTGCTTTGCTACATATTCTTTGCAAAGATACGATTTATTTTGATAAAGAGCAAGAATCGGGCTGATTTTCTCAAAGATGGCAAGAGATTTATACGATTTTGTTAGTTTATCTCGAAAAAATGCCGTACTTTTGCAGCTCGAAATAAATTCTCAGAATAGATTCTCGAAATAAATTCTCAGAATAAATTCTCTGAAGAAATTCTCGAAAGAAATGATATTATATAATAAGGTATAAGAAAAAACTTAGTAAAATAAAAAAGCATTTTTAGTTCAATGACAAGCAGTAATAAAGTTAAGGGCTTTGCGGCGGGTGTTGTTGCCGCCGTGTGTTATGGTACCAATCCTTTGGGTACGTTGGAACTTTATGGAGATGGATTCAATTCCAGTTCGGTACTCATCTACCGCTATCTCCTGGCGGTGGCGATGTTTGCCGTGGTAATGCTGTTCCGCAAGGAGAGTTTTAAGGTAAAGTGGGGACACCTGATCCGACTCGCTACGCTGGGTTGCATGTTCTCTCTTTCTTCCGCTACACTCTATGTGAGTTTCCACTACATGGCGGCAGGTATTGCCAGCACCATCCTCTTCGTCTATCCGATCATGACGGCGGTTCTGATGACGGTATTCTTCCATGAGAAGGTGACGTGGTCAACTACCCTGGCGATTCTCCTGGCTGTATCGGGTGTTGGCTTGCTCTATCAGGGCGATGGAAATGATAAGCTGAGCACGGCTGGTTTTGCGCTGGTGATGTGTTCTTCGCTGCTCTATGCGCTCTACATCATCTCCGTGAACCAATGGAAGAATCCGGGAATGTCGAACATCAAGTTCACCTTCTACATCCTGCTGTTCGGACTCATTACGATGTTCATCTATTCGTTTATCGCAGGCGAGAAGATTCAGATGCTGCAGACTCCTATGCATTGGCTCTGTGCTGCCCAGCTGGCGTTGTTGCCAACGGTATTGTCTCTCTTCTTCATGACGATTTCCATCAATCTCATCGGCAGTACTCCTGCTGCCATCATGGGAGCGTTGGAACCTGTAACGGCAGTCATCATCGGCGTCTGCATCTTCGGTGAGAGTTTCTCCTTCCAGCTTGCTATCGGCATCCTTGCCATCCTGGCTGGTGTAACCATCATTATCGCCCGAAAGAAATAATGCATTCTCAATTTTAACGGCAAAAACTTTTATTAGAAATAAAAAAATGAAGGCTGCCTCCGCAATCAAGTCGGAGACAGCCTTTTTAGATTGAATTACAATCTTCCCTTTATTTCATTTTATTCTTTCTATCCTTTTCCGATTTTATCTCAGAATATCCTTGAGCGCAAAGTTGGCGAGGATGCTGGTGCTCTGGCTCAGCATGCGGATGAACTCCTGGGCTGAGTTTTTCATGTAAGCATCTTTCAGAATGTGGATGCAGCCATCCATTTCGTTGTCGGCAGCATCGATAGGAATCGCCTTCATGCCGTTCTGCAGAATGGTGGTCGATTCGGAGAGAATGGTCACCAGATTGCTGCGGCTCAGAAGGTCGAAGATGATGTTTACATTATTCACCTCTACCATAATCTTGTAGTTCAAATCTTTGCCCTCTACCATGTGATCAAAGGCGTTGCGTGCCTGCAGACCCTTGCAAGGAAGGATGAGGTCGTAGCGCTCCAGATCGGAAAGCTTGACCGATGAAAGGCGCGCCAGCGGATGATTCACGTTCACGATGGCGGCAAGACGGTTGCTGAAAATAGCTCGGCTGTCTACCGCTTTCTCGTTCTTCAGAGGCTTGAAAGCCAGAACGAGGTCGAGTTCGCGCTTCTTCAGTCCGTCCATCAGTTCCTGCATGGTGCGGTATTGGATGTTGAGCTTTACATGAGGATAGGCGTGGAGAAAGGCGATGAGCGTCTCGGACATGATGTTGCTGAAGGAGAACGTTACGCCGATGTTCAGTTCGCCTGTAAGCATTTCCTTCAGATCGTTCATGTGGTCTACACAGGCTTCGGCAGAATTGACCGCGTTTTGGGCGTAAGGTCTCAATTCCTTGCCCGCCTCTGTGAGGTAAACCTCATGAGAATTACGCTCGAAGAGGGGCAGACCAATCTCCTGTTCCAGATGCGAAATCTGTTGTGAGAGGGTACTCTGGGTGATGTATAACTTGCGCGAAGCTTCTGAGAAGTTGAGCGTCTCGGCTACCTTCAAGAAATATTTCAGTTGTCGTATTTCCATATTGTTCCTTTATTGAAGCTATCGGCTATAGAAATAACCGATAGCTAAATTTGGGTGCAAAGATAAAACATTTATTTTAATATCCTCTTTTTGGGAAGAATAAAATGATGTTTTATCGCATCTCTACTTCTTATCCGGTTATCATCCGATGAAAATCAGATTTCCAACCAGATGATTATTTGATTTCTACTTCGTGCAAATCTACGAATTCGCCATTCTTCTTCTTTCTTTCTACCAGCATGGCAAGCAGCTTGCGCTTGCGGTTGTCGGCGATGAAACGGCGGAAGAATACGTTTGGAATTGCCACACCCAGGGCGATGCAGATGATGGCGAGCGAAGCCTTGATGAGGTTGTTCATACCCACGGTTACCTCGCCTACCACGCCATGCATGTCGATGAAGGCAAAGAGGGCACGATACATCAGAACTCCTGGTACCATTGGTATAACGCTAGGAATGGTGATGCATTGGTGAGGGGTATGGAACCAATGGCGCGCCTTGATCACGATGATGCTGATGAGCGCAGAACCGGCAAGCGAACCGATACTCAGCCCCATGTCGAGACCGATGTTGCCGTTAGATGGACCCAGATTGACGAAATTGCGGAAGCATACGGCGATGATACCGCCCACAGCTACAGCTGGCAACAGACGGCGAGGTATGCTGAAGATGGTAGAGAAGCCCATGGCCGATACGGCAGCTGCGATGGCAAACTCCCAGTATTCGTGATGAGGAGTCATCGTAAGATCCTTCACAAAGTTGTCGATGTGGCAAACCTGGATGGCGAAGGCGATACCGAAAGCCATCGCGAAGAGCATCAGCAGGGTGTTCAGGGCACGAACCATTCCCACCTCAATATATCCGTCGAGCATATCGCTTACAAAGTTGATGAGTGGAACTCCCGGCACGATGAAGAGGGCACACGCCATCAGTGGATGCCAAGGGGTTTCTGAATGCATGAAAGCTGGAAGCGCTTCGGCAATAGATGGGTTGAGCGAAAGGAATGAGGTCAACCAGGCTATCAGAGTGGCTACGAAAGCCGAAATACCGATGGCTACATAGTTGTTGCAGCCCTTGGTTGGCAAGAACATTCTCAGGCGGAAACCCAGAATGGCTGCAAGCGAACAGAAGAAGAAGGCTGGCCAGTCGCAACCGAACTGGATGCAGAATCCGCCGCAGGCAAAACCGCCGCCGATGGCTACCTGCCAAGGGGTGAAGCTGCGTGGGGTGGCCTTGATGTCGTTCAGGGCCTGCTCATACTGTTCGAGTGAATAGTTATCCTTGATGGCCTTCCAGGTGAGCTTACTTACCTGGGAAATAGAGGTGAGGTTGATACCATGCTTCTCGCATCTCTGGAACTTGGAGAAGGAATGCTCCTCGTCGCTATAGTTTACCATCAGCACGTTCCAGTTGATGTAAAGGTGCATGTATCGCTCGTCGAGACCGAGGAAAGCTGCTGCACGCTTCATGGTTCGCATGATGCGGGATGTGTCGGCAGCACTCTCCATGAGAATGCTACCGGTACGTAATAATAAGTCGAGTTTTCTTCTGAGTTCTGATTCTGCTATTTCCTTGCAGTTGCAGTTGTCCTCTACGCAAGCGCAGGTTTTCAATTCTTTTTCTGTCATATATGTTTATCCGAATACAAAAATAATAATCTGAATGGTTACAATTCTGAGGAACATGGCGAATGGATATACATTCGCATAGCCTACAGTTGGCGCATCTGCCGAAGTCTGCTCACGTACGTAAGCCAGGGCAGAAGGGTTGGTGTTGGCACCTGCCAATACGCCGAGTAATGTATAATAATTGATGTGGAACACGAGCTTGCCGATGATGCCGCCCAGAATGATTGGTATCATGGTGATGGCGATGCCGTAGAGTATCCAGGTCAGTCCGCTTTCTGATGCTACGGTCTGGATAAACTGTTCGCCTGTGCCGAGACCCACGCAAGCCAGGAAGATGCAGATGCCGATTTCGCGAAGCATCAGGTTGGCTGAAATGGTATTGTAGGTAACGAGGTTATATTTCGGTCCGAAATAACCTATCAGAATGGCTACTACCAATGGACCGCCGGTAAGTCCGAGACGCAGATTCTCGTTGATGCCTGGGATGAAGAACGGAATATTGGCTACGATACAACCCAGCATGATGCCCAGGAAGATTGGGATGAGGTTAGGGTAGTTCAGACGCTTCATCTGGTTACCCAGCACCTTCTCGGTATGAGCGATGGCGAGTTCCTTGCCCACTACGGTTACGCGGTCGCCCAACTGGAGTTTCAGGTCTGGGGTCGCGATGAGGTCTACACCATTTCTGTTCACGCGGGTAATGTTGGCGCCAAGGTTGCTTCTAATCTGCAACTGGCTGATGCTCTTGCCGTTGATGCCCGGTTTGGTAATCAGGATTCGGCGGTTGATGAGTTCGCTGCTGAATTCCTCGTCCTTTACGTCAACCTTCTCGCCGAGCAGGGCGATGATAGGTTCTTCTACGGTAGGATGAGCCACAATCTGCAGAATGTCGCCCTCTTCTATCACGGTCTGTCCGTTAACTACCTCGTCCTGGCGTTCGCCGTTATTACGGATAATCTTAGAAACCATGAAGTCGCGCTTCAGCAGATAGCGGATCTGCTTGACGGTATCTTTGAAAACCATCTGGTTAGAAACCTTTACGGCGAAGGTGTTCAGGGTCATCGCTTCAAGATGTCCCTTGCCTCGCTTAGCTTCATCCTCTTCCTTCTGCTTGTCTACGCGTAGCGCGAACCTTAATATAATGAAACTGAGGATAACGCCGAGCACACCCATAGGATAGGCGATGGCATAGCCGGCTGCGATGGATGGGGCGTCGATGTGGCGCAGGTCGCTGAATGCCTGCTGGGCTGCACCCAGTCCAGGAGTGTTGGTTACGGCACCCGAAAGGATACCTGCCATAGAGGTGATGGATGTTCCCGAAAATGAGAAGATGACTAAGGTAGTAATGATACTCAGGGCCACAACGATCATGCTGAGCAGGTTGAGACTCTTGCCGCCGTTCTTGAACGAAGCGAAGAAGCCCGGACCTACCTCCAGACCGATAGAGTAGACAAAGAGGATCAAGCCAAATTCCTTGAGAAAGTGGAGCAGATGCTCGTCAAGGTTGAGAGAGAAATGTCCAAAGATAAGACCGATGAACAGAATCCAAGCCAAGCCCAGGGAAACACCTTTTACTCTGAGCTTACCTAAACACAAACCCAAGGCGATGACCAGCGAAAGAATCATCACAGAGTGGGCTACTCCGCCTCCCCAAAGGTCTGGGAAGCCATAAAATAGATTTTTTAAAATCTCCATTTTTCTTTATCTGTTAATGTAAATACTGAATTTTCAAAAACATTCTTTCTTATCGATTTCTGAAATCGATTGCAAAGGTATAGATAAAAACGAAAGCAAAACTCGTTTTATGTTTAAAAGCTACGAATGTGGCTATAAGTATTTTTTATGGTAAAAATAGGCTCTGCAGGTTTTTCTTTTCTCTTTCTCATGCATTTCTAGCCCTTTCTTTGCTCATTATATCAGCTTTTTTTTGTAATTTTGCAACCGGATTATTATAAACTGGAAAGAATATGCTGAATATTGATGAAATAAAAGATAAGAGAATTGCCGTGCTCCTTTCGGGAGGCGTCGACAGTTCGGTTGTGGTTTGGGAGTTTGCCCAGTTGGGCCTGCATCCTGATTGCTTCTACATCAAGATTGGTCCTGAGGAGAAAGAGGAGTGGGACTGCTCTTCGGAGGAGGACCTGGAGATGGCTACGGCTGTGGCTAGAAAGTATGGATGCAAGCTGCAAGTGGTTGACTGCCATCATGAATATTGGAACGAGGTAACCCGTTATACGATGGAGAAGGTGAAGGCTGGTTTTACGCCTAATCCGGACGTGATGTGCAACCGCCTGATTAAGTTTGGTGCCTTCGATGAGAAGATGGGTCACAACTACGACCTCATCGCCACGGGGCATTATGCGCAGACCGAAACGGATGAAAATGGCGATAAATGGCTTGTCACGAGTCCTGATCCTGTAAAAGACCAGACCGATTTCCTGGCTCAGATAGAGAGCTGGCAATTGAAAAAAGCGATTTTCCCTATCGGCCATCATATCAAGAATGAGGTTCGCGAGATAGCCGAAGAGGAGCATCTGATAAATGCCAAGCGCAAGGACAGCCAGGGAATCTGCTTCCTGGGACAGATAAATTATAATGATTATATCCGCCGTTATCTGGGCGAGAAACCGGGCGATGTCATAGAGATGGAGACGGGCAAGCGCATAGGCGAGCACAAGGGGTTGTGGTTTCATACCATCGGCCAGCGCAAGGGCTTAGGCTTTGGCGGCGGTCCCTGGTTTGTGATTAAGAAGGATGTAGAGAACAACATCCTGTATGTGAGTCATGGTTATGATCCGCAGTCGGCCTACAAGAAGGATTTTCCTCTCCACGATTTCCATTTCCTTACGCGCGAGGTTGCGATGCAGAAGGTAACTTTCAAGATTCGTCATACGCCGGAGTATCATCCTGCTACGATAGAAAAACTGGAAGACGGCCGCTGGATGATTCATTCAGAAGAGGCAATTCATGGTGTGGCTCCCGGCCAGTTCTGTGTAGTTTATGATGAGCATCATCATCGTTGCTATGGCTCGGGCGAGATTACGGTATAAATATTTTAAAATGAAAAAAGGGATGAGTCATCAATCTGATATTTTGATGATTCATCCCTTTTTGTTTTATCTGTTTTTACCCTTCCCCGATAATGCTGTCCAGCAACTCCTGGCAGGCATCTTCGAGAAGCGTGATGACGAGCTCGAAGTCGCTATAGTCACCATAATACGGATCGGGAACGGTGGTGTATTCACGATGATGGGTCAGAAAATCGGCCATGCGCACTACTTTTTTCCTATCAGCCTCTGAAGAAGCCATGGAGGTAATGGCACGGTAGTTTTCGTTGTCCATTACCACGATGGTTTCGAAACGGGCGAAGTCTGACTTCTGGAACTGGCGGGCATGGCTGTTGAAATTGTAGCCATGCTCGGCGCCACATTTGCGCATGCGGCTGTCGGGCAACTGACCTACGTGCCAGCCCCCGATGCCCGCAGAATCGATTTCAAACTCATCCTGAAGCCCCGCTTTTTCTACAAGAGTCTTCATGATTCCCTCGGCTGCCGGAGAGCGGCAGATGTTGCCCAGGCAGATAAATAATACGGTATGTTTACCTTTCTTTGTCATGTTGCTAACTTTTTTTGTTTGCAAAGTTAGCATAAATCTCTGTATTATGCAAGATTTTTCTTCATTTTTCTTCCCGCAAATTCTTAATTCTCACTTTATTTCCGTATATTTGCAGCCAAAAAAAGCACATGACAACAACACTTATCATTTTGGTTATTACGGTAGCCCTGTTCATCTGGGGCAGGGTGAGGGCCGACATCGTGGCGCTTACCGCCCTGGCTGGTTATCGATGAAGTATTGACCGAGGGCGGTTATCAGCCGCTTGCTTTCTTCAGCTTCTTCCCTGTGGGCATCATCGTCATCGCCGGACTGCTGACCGTCTTTGCCGGATGTTTCCGGAATGTGGAGGCGGCTTACAAGACCATCAACTGGGAGAGCATCGTGCTGATAGCCGCCATGATGCCGATGTCTACGGCGCTTGAGAAGACGGGTGCTTCTGCCTTGGTTTCTCAGGGGCTGGTAGAGAGTTTGGGTTCGATGGGACCTACGGCTCTCTTGGCAGGCATCTACTTCACCACTTCTCTGATGACGATGTTTATCAGCAATACAGCTACGGCTGTGCTGATGGCTCCTATTGCCCTGGTGGCGGCCCAGCAGGTAGGTGGCTATACGTTTATGGATTACGTGAAGGTAGGTTTGCCGTTGCAGATTATCATCGGCGTTGTGATGACCTCCGTTCTTCCGCTCCTGTTTCCTTACTAAGGATTTTTGATATCAAAATAAAGAGGGTGTGTCATAAGTCTATGGCGCACCCTTTTCGTTTTTTCTCCTTT
>OLQW01001215.1_pt1 | contig 12261 bp, 9 predicted proteins | sample 1672901 | NCBI WGS metagenome assembly OLQW01 (sample SAMEA3136735, study PRJEB25190) | human gut metagenome | reverse complement strand
TTAGCATTTACGAACCGATACTTCACTTTCGCCATCGGATAATTATCGTTCAGACGCAAGATAATGCGGTAGATGTTATCCTTCCACTGGGTCTTCATGATGCCATCCGTCATCTGCACCTTTTCTACAGATGCAGAGAGATACTGCGCATCATATTCCAGATGCACATTGCCGCCCTGAAGAAGGATTCTGCCTGCCTTCTGAACCAACGGTTTGCCGTATGCCATCAGGATAATCTGATTATCGAATACCTGACCGTTCAGTCGGTCCTTCTCTATCTGCAGGGAGTCGAGCTTGTACTGCTCGGTTACCTCTACCCAGTTAAACTCCCTATCCAGGGCGATGGTACGCTGCCATTTATCCACATGCGCCCCATCGGTATACGCCTTTTCGAGATTCAACGACAAGGAAGAGACTACTTCTGAAAAGACATGACTCACCTTCTCGGCACGATACTTCCTGCCATCCTTCTGCTCCAGACCGTTGATGATAGGAACGTTGTGATAAGCCGAACGGCAGTTCATCAGTTCAAAACGCTGGTTGCTGAACGACTTGGAAGTATAAGTATCGCGCCCCAGGTCGATGACAACCGGCTGATTGTTGTGATAAACGATGAAGTTGCCGATATCATTGTGGTTATGGCTTTCGGCATTATTTCCGCCTTTTGCCGCCACAAACCAGTTCTTGTTGCTCGCCACCATAATCTGGGAATTTAACAGATAGGCATCTTCCGTCTTAGGCTCTACAGCCGCTGTTGCCTGATACTTCGGCAACATGGAGAGGAGCATCAGTTCCCTGCCCAGCTTCGGATAGTTGCCCGATTTCAGGAAGAGCGTAGAAGGCTTGAGGGAATACTGATATTTCTTGCCCACATAAGCCGCCAACTGCATCATCTGCTCATTCTGTAAAAACTCACCGTATGGGAAGAGGATGTTGATATTCGGAACATTCTGAGCCTGGGCATCCGAGAAATTCACGAAGGTAAGGTCGTTGATATACATCGTAGTGATGAATCTGCCCATATTCTCCACCTTCTTCTTCTGAGCTTCATTCAATGTCAGAACCGCCTGCTTAGGAGCAAACTGCATGAAATAGAGCGACTCGAAGAACGAGGCTCCGGCACAATCCCAATAGCTGACACCTTCCTCGCAACCACCATCATCGGGATAACCCTTCATAAAGGTTCGCAGACATTGCTGCACTCCCTTGAAGGCAGCATCCCGCAGCTTGGCATCGGGTTCGCAGATCAATACGGTCTGCAACCAGTTGGCTGTAATCCAGGTATTCCAGTTGTTGGCATTGTTCTTCCAGCCCTGCGGCTGATTCAATACCGGCTTTAGGAATCGGCGATCTATCTCGCTTCTCACCTGATCACAGAGTCCCTTTTCCTTCCTGTTGATTTCATCTTCCAGCATATAGAGGGTCCATGCAAGCATGCCTGCCGTCTCAGCATTGAAGAGATCTACAGGCTGGATATCCTTTTCAGGATGGTCTTTCGGATAATGCGCCGGTATTCCCCACCAGGGTTCCTTCTCTATAAAATAATGTAGACCCTTGCGGATGGAAGGCAGGAACCGTCCCCTGCCCTGCATGATTTCCGCCATCACCAGACAGACAAACTGTTTTCTGATACCGAAGCTAGCCTCCTCATATCGGGTGCGGTTACCATTGGTTCGGAACTCGGCAAACATCGAGTTAGGAATGGCATTCCAAGGTTTCTTCTGATAGAGATTGCCCAACCGGATATAGTCGTTGCGCATCGCCAAAGGCACCTGCTTCTGCCAATACTTATCGCCAGCCTTCGGGAAAGGCACAAAAAAAACTTGGGCTTTCATCAACATGGATGAAAGCACCAAGTCTAATATCATTATCAATTTCTTAGTCATATCGTTTACTTTTTGCGTACAAAGTTACGAAATTATAACAAGACCGAAGTCTAGAAAAAGATAATTCTAGAGAAAAAATCGCTGTAAAGCGGTATTTTAAGAGAGAGAGTTTCACAATTTCCTCTGTTTATCCACCTAGAACAGATTACTTCCTCAAAGAATTGGCTGTCAGTTCCAGAAGGCTCTGCAGATAATCATAGTCAGTATCCTTCATCATCTTGACAAGAGCTACAGTACATCTTCGTACAACAAATGAATCAATGCCTTTCAAAAAACATAATTGTATCTTTAAACCAAAACAAAGAAGCAGCCTTTCTTAAAATAGCAGAAGTTGATAAATTATAATGATATCCATACTTCCTCATTCGTTCTATGACATACTCATTTGTGTGGCAGTTGACGTGCCCCCATCCTTTTTGATTAGGAATAGCCCAACTTAACAATATATATTTCTTAGAATTATTCACTAAATTCTGTATAAATACATCTTCATATATTTGCGGAATATGTTCACCTACTTCCAAACAAAGTATAAGTTCAAAAGGTTCTTTTACACTTATAGGAAGCGTAAAATCAGCATATTGACAATAGAAGCCATCATTAAAAAGTAACGAAGACATCTCTTTTACATGAGGATTTCCATCATAACCATTCACTTTATAACCTTGTTTATATAGAAGATAAGTATACCATCCTGGGCCACATCCAAAATCTGCCACATCTCTAACTTTTAATAAAGATAATAAACTTAATAGCTCCCTTGCTAAACTCTTGTCGAAAAAATGTCCTACTATTGATTTTGTTCGCCAAGCACCATTTTGAGTATCAATGTTGGCACGCTCATCACAAAGTAGGTATTTTTTTATGTTATCTTTGACTTGTACAGATTCAATTCCATCTATTTTTCTACAGAAAATAGCATCGCTCGTAATAATACCAAACCAATTTGATTGATCAAGAACATTAGGATGACCATCCTTCGTTCCTCTCCAATCAATATATCTTAAGTTGTCATCTATTACATTTTTGGCAATAGAAGAATTCATCACAATTGTTGCAAAGAAACTTTCTTCTGGAGCAAAAGTATACTTAAGTCTACGATAAAAACTTTTATTCTTTTGTGACACTATATATTCAGCACACTGCTTCGTAATGGAAAACCAGTTGGAACCTCCATAAATATGCTCATATTGATCTGGGATTCTTCTTTTGAACCCTATTATTTTCTGTAAATAAATGATAAAATCAGAAAGTTTATTACCCCATGGGAAATAAGTTACAAAGTTCAATCTGAAATATTGAAACCTTTCATAAGTTCCACGTTCCCATTCCTCATAAGGCAATTGTTCTGTTCGAATAAACTCTTTTCCCTCATACCGTTCGAAGAAATGGAGAATTTCCGTCATGTTCTTAATCGGATAGTCTTGTCCGCTTATCATATGAAGGTAAGTTATTTCTGGGTCAGCAATTGCTTTCTCCATTAAAAACAATTCTGCTTTCAACAAAGAAAATGTTCCCCAAGTTACTTTATATTTTCTATACACACCTTTAACAATAGGGCATAAGTCAAGCCAAGACAATTCTTTTTGAGTCAACAATGCCTTTCTATCTACATGAACGTAGATATGAAAAGAATCATTAAAAGAAAGAATCAGCTCCTTTAATTGCTTGAAATTCTTATGCCAAATTATCAATACTCCATGCTTCATGTCATTGCACTTTTATAGAATTAATGATTTCGTCTTTTGAACTATATCTTGTTTGCTCCAACAAATAAAGCCCATATTTTTTCTGCTCATCAGAACGATATTTTCCATTGATGTCTCTTGGATGAGAAAGATGAAACAAAGGACCTTGCGAACGATAAACTTCATATCCAAGGACTTCTAATCTTTCTTTTCTTTCAACATCTTCTGGAGCCCAACCATAAAAGTTTTCATTTTCCATACCTGCCTTTATATAAACATCTCTGTTTATAAAGACAGCACCTCCATTTGCCAAATGACCATAAGGAAGTAGCATCCGTGGTACACTTTTTTGCAAAATTCTTATATCACTTTGAGCAATATACAATTCTCTAATAATAGAGGTCGTTTCAAAAAAACGCCCATCATAAGGAAATGCTATTTTATAATTAGACTGTAAAGCTTCATATGCTTTTACTATTTGAGGAAAGTCTAGAATAATGTCAGAGTCCCAAATTCCTATATATTTGGTAGCAGTTTTGCGAATAAGACTATTAATATAATGAGTTCTATAAAATATCGGGTCTCTATCTTCCACAAAAAAATAGTTAATGTCCTTAGGCAAAAGTCTTTCCAGCAATCCATTGTTATAAGGCGCAGCTTCCAACACATAAATATTTGTTTCAAAATTTCGAAGAATGCACTCTATGGACTTTAGTAAATTCTCTAAACGAACGACAGAATCAATTCTTACAGGAATAAGAAAAGACATTTCCAACAAGTTAATCTTTTGTTCCATACTCAACAATATTAATATAAAGTAAATATAATCCAAGTATACCATCAAGTCCTTTGGGAACTTCGGCTACCTTAGTTTTGTTCTTATAATAAGAAGAACTCTTTATCTTTTTAAGAATCAAGTCGTAAGGTATCTCGATTTCAATACCATTTTTGATATAATACTTTAACGCGAAATATAATCTGATTAATCCTAATTGCCCAAACAATTGATTATCTTTAATTTCACTTACTATTATTGCGTTAATAGAAAATGACCTCTTAAGCCATTGCATATATGTCTCCCACTCATTCCCCAAAGAGAATTCCTTACTTACCAGACAAAGTGTATAATATAAGTATGCCCTATTCTGCTGAAGATAGGGAATTCTTGTTATAATACCCATTCTAATCTCATTGATTATTCGTTCCAAATAATAGGTATATACTCCTAGTTTGTGTAATTTGAACAAAACATACAAAAAAGTAACCAAGTCGTAATGAGCATCAGCAAGTAATGGTTCATCAGCCAATATTGTATTAACCCTTTGATGTATATAGGCTATAATTTTAATAGACCATAATTTTAGAAATTGCTTATAAGGCTCTTCTATAGTCTCTAACTCTAATCTTTCAGTTAAAAATACCAACACATCTAATAGATTATGCAATTCTATCACTTCAGAATTGGTATCTATTCCCAAATTAGTAGTCTTATACAAATACGCTTCTATAGTTTCAAAGAACGACTGTCCTTTTCCTGTTAAAAAGCCTTTTTTATTAAGCCACATAACAAATAAACCAATTCCAGTTATACCATTTTCAATATCAACGGTTGGAAGTTGCTTTATACTATTTGTAACTCTCAAAAGCATTTTTTCAGCAAGGGTTTCGTAGTTTTCATCTTTAGCTTTTTGAGATAACCAAAAATAAAAAGCACAATACCCAGATTGTCCATGTTGCAAATATACATTATGCATATTTACATCAGAAACTATTTGTCCTAAAAGAACCTGTGTAAAATCATCCTTAATCATAGTTATATTTTATATCATTGTCTCGTTGTATTGTTTTATCTGTTTCCTTAACTCGTGCTTTCAGCTTTCCTAATCTCAATATGGCAGAAAACATAAATGATGCTTTATAGTACTTGTCATACGATTTTACATTATAATTGTTTGTTGCCTTTTCTGTTTCATTTATCTTATGAATATTAAAGAAATTATCGGCAGAAAATACTAACCTCAGCTTATTAGTAAAAAAGTATTTTGAAAGAGAAACACTATAAAAATATTTGGCATATCCTCTTCCTTGTAACAAAATACTTCTTGAAAGGTAACTGCCTTCTATGTCAAGGTAACAGGCCTTAGGCAATTCGTATTCCATAATACCTTTTACAAAATAAATCCAGCCATGCTGCTTACAATCAATTTTTGGTGCAGAGTAATCCACATAGCTTATTGATTGCATAAGCCGTGCATATACATTTCGAGAAAGTCTTCCTGACAAAGAGTTGTATAACATCAAATCATTTTTCTTACCAATATTGCCTGTTGTATTATGCAATATACTCTTATCGGTATATTGGTAGTTTAATATCAAGCGATCAGTTGTCGCATAAGTTAACGAGGTAATGAGCGTATACCTCTTAATTCTCTGGTTAATTGTAAAATCTATTGTATGGGTATTCTCTGGCTTTAAATCTGTATTGCCGTACGTCAACTGCAATGGAGTTGTATAATCAACATAAGGATCCAAGACCGAGATGTTTGGACGTGAAACATTCATGTCATATGACAATTCCATAGACATGTTATTAGAGCATTGATATGCAAAGCTTAATGAAGGGAGCAGATTACTAAAATGCTTTCTGAGATTGTGATTGCTGTCAGAATGCAACAATTTATCTTTTTGATACTCATAGCGCAAGCCCAAGTCCAGCTTTAATTTTCTTGAAGAAATCGCATAAGAGCCATAAAGATTTGCGACTTGTTGGGTATGATTATAGGCAGAATCATCATTTCCAAGAAATTCCTGTTTGTTGGCTAATGACGATTTTAGCAAACTCCTCTCATTAGACTGAGGACGCAACACCAATTTTCCACCTAAAGTAATTCTTTGAGCCTTATTTATGTTATGCCAAAAACTTGTTTCAAATGTATGGACTGGAATATTGGATTTTTCTTTTTCCACATAATTATAGAAAGCATTAAAGGACATATTTCCCAAACCAAGTGTATCTATTTTCTCATATATAGAGGATGTAGTTTGGGTATATGGTCTATTGTAAAAGTTATAGCCTAAATAAAATTTTCCATTCAATACGTAGCTTTTGACAAAACTATGCTCAAAACTTATGGTCGCATCATACTCTGTATTTTTAAACAATCTATGATTCTTTTTCACATAAGAATAGCTAAGCGCACCATTTTCCTGATACGTAACGGTCTCCTCACGAGAATTCTCATGTGGATTACTGAAATTGCTCAATATAACTCTGCCATAGAGATTTATCAACGTTGTATTATTGGCTTCATAACTGGAAGAAAACTCTATACTATGAGCATTGGATTTATATCCGTCAAAATGAATATACTTGTCTGTTTGATAAAAAAGAGTACTCTGCTCTCTTATTTCTTTAGACTCATTTGTTCGTGAATGATCATAATCCCAAATGTTTTGGTAATTCAAACTTACAGTAAAGTTTTTATTTTTCGTTAACCCAAATATAGAATTAGACATACTTTCATCCGACACTCTTGTATAAATGGTTCCGAGCAAGCCTTCTAGATGTCCTTTTGTTACAATATTTACAACTATGGTGTTTGAACCATATTGCAAACCTGGCTGAGTATTAACTTCAATTCTTTTCAGATTTGAAGCTTTCAAGGCTTGGAATATAGTCATGACATCCCCTTTAAGGAGAGGGTCTCTCATACCATTCAACTCATATACTATGCTTTTTCCATTCTCTGCACTGATTCCGTTATTGGCAGAAACTATCAATAATGGAACTTTATGCATTACATCTAAAGTACTTTTATTTTGTGCCGAAGAATCATTGCTCACTTCATAAGTAAACATACCAGGAGATAGCTTAATCAATGGACGCATAGCCACTACCTCGACTTTTTCGAGATTAACATGAGTCGGCTCCAAAGCAATTGTGTCTTTTAAGGCTAAAAGACTGATGGAACGACTAACATACCCCACACAGCTCAAATGCAGGGAATTGCTATTTTTCTTATAATTTCCTTTAATTACACTCATTCCGTGAATGTCCGTTATGCCTGTTGCTGTTACATTTTGTAATGAATCTAAAAACAACAGACTCACTGACGGAATAGGAGAACCGTCCTTGGAATCTATGACACAAGGATAAGTACTTTGAGCTTCTACATAGACAACAGAGAAGACAAGACTAAGTATTATGAGAAATATTCTATTCATTACTCTAAGTAAAATTTATTATATGGGATTGGAGCTTTCGGGCATCTTGGGTCAGGAAAGTCCCATTTATCCATACCATACGCCATTAATATTGTTTTCCAACATACGCCCTTGCCTTGTCTACAAGAATTTCTTTCTTTACAAGTATAACATTGACTTTCTGATTTTCCTTTTTGAGAAAAATTATAAAGCTCCATAGCCCTATCTGAATTCCAAATATCTCGCAATGACGCATCATTGATATTTCCCAACACAAACTGGGGAAGACTATACAATTCCTCACAAATAGTAATATCTCCCGTTGGCAACAACACTACATTGCGAACATTTCCTGTACATAAAGCTCTATCACAAAAATGCTGCTTGCGAAATAAAGCATCATACATATATGAAGCATCATATCCTGAAATATTGATATTCAACTTCGGATAATTATGCTTTATGCTATTTATAAATGCCTCAAGAACTTTGAAGTCTTTTTCTTTTACTGATAATTCTTGAAAATTATTTTTGTATAACGAATAACCACAAGGATTTACTCTTATTTCTCTTATATTGTCATATTGAGCTATAAAATCAAATAATTCCTGTAGGTTATCACATGAACAGTTGTATCTTGTAATAACTACATTAATATTTGTCCTCATCTTTGCTTCCTGCAAATTTGATAGAGTTTCTTTCATTCGCTCCAGATAATTCATATCCACATGAAGCATTGCATGCAAAGTCTCTTTGTTGACAGAGTCTAAAGAAATTTGCATTCGTTGTATACCTATGCTTTTCAATCTGTTTATTACTTTCTTGCCGATAGGCATTTTTGTGGATATGAGTGGAGAATAGTGGCATTCAATAAGTTTTTTTAAAATATCAAAGATTCCTGGATGTAAAAGAACTTCTCCTCCATTAATGTCCATCTCAAGCACACCATTGTCATAACATTCTTGAATGAAATCTAAGACTTTTTGGGTAGGCATACAATTATTACCAAATGCTTTACGATTAGCATAACAATAGCAGCAATCCGTATAACATTTCATAATAAGTTCCATATTGACATAGACAGGATAATCTAAACGAATTTGTTTGTAATTAGGAGTACCTATATATCTAAAATCGTTTACACAATAATTCTGCTGCCTATTGACATTCTGCGCCTTTTTAACTAATATTTCTCTTGGGAAAAGCACGCAATGCCCATGCTTATCCCTTAGAGTAACCATTTCCTTATTCTCTACAAATGGTAATATGATTTTGCGCATTTTCTCAAAAGGAATATTGAAGAAGTGAGCACAACTAGCTATTTCATTCTCCAAAGGGCTTTCTCCTCCGAAAAATGAAAGCATCATAGCTTGAAAGGGATGGATAAAAGTAAACCAATCTTCCCCTCCATAGCTTAACTCTCGCTTAGAGTAAAGTATTACCCTATTCCCATCTTGCCTTAATAAGTAATCAGGGTTTAACTGATATGAATCCATTGTAATCAGCAGTCCTTTGGCTTTCTTTACTTATTTGATTCCTTGCAACCTCTTATGCAACCTTCACTACAACTACTACCTTTTTTCTGGGTGTCTTTGCATCCATCTCTACAACTTTCTTTGCAAGAACCACTTCCACCTGCACATGAAATGTCAGGTATGCCATAATTGTCATACTCTGTTACACCACCAAGGATATCTTCAATATCCTCTTGTGAAAAGTTCTCTTTTCCCAAATTCAAATTGTCTAATTTTTCTAATTCCATAACAATAATTTAATTAAAATCTAATACGTTGCAAATATACTTAACAAATAATCATAGTAATACTTTTCTTTATTATATTTAATATTTTTTAAATTCCAGTCTTGACATTTTAACTCATATTAAACCGGAAAGGCGTATTTGTAATGATTCTGTCTTTTAAAAAAACATGTGTTCAAAAGAAAGCTAACAGGTAGCCCGCCCTTAAACACATGCAAAATATCACTTTTAAGCGGTATTTTAAGAGAGAGAGTTTCACATTTTCCTCAGTTTATCCACCCAGAGCAGACTACTTCCTCAAAGAATTGGAAGTCAGTTCCAGAAGGCTCTGCAGATAATCATCGTCTGTATCCTTCTTCATCTTATTCAGCGAATTGGCGAGGAAATTCTTCTCGTCGGCATTCAGCAACTTGCCATACCCCTTACAGAGCTTAACAATCTTGTTGGCTACACCCGTCTGGAGGGTACGTCGAGTTACCTGATTTCCCAAATAAGGGTATTGGTCTCTGGCATTCTTAAAGGCAGCACGGAGCGTGTTGAGTTGCATTATAAACTCTGCCGCATCCTTTGGAGGAGTCATATCCAAGCCATAACTGCGAACCAGATTTTTGTTATACCTGATGTTGCCTAGAGAAACAAGAGAATCCAAACCTTGAACAGCATTCATCTTATAAGATAATGACATCTTATAGGCTTGCGGATCCTTGGAGTAGAACTTATAGACACTGCCCAATACCACATCATTCTTTCCTGGATACCATACCAAGGCATAAACATATCGCATGGTAGAATCCTTGCGGTCACGGATATACTGCAGGTTATAGTTGCGGTCCTTGTGAGCACCAAACAAGTAGGTCGTGGAATTGTTATTGCCATATCCCACCCGATTCGTCTCAATGCTGGCAGAACCCGCTTTCTTGGTAAAACTGATATAAGCGAGACGACTATTGCTCAACAAAGCCTTATGAAAGGTATCCACCATTTTCTGCTTCTTCCTGGGAACGGCGAACTCAAATCCCTTCATCATACCTATATTGTAGGTATTCATCGTGGAAGAAGTAACGAGGTCGTCTTGCGACAAATCCTGTACGAATTTATCAAAAGCCTGGTCGATGTCCGGTATAGGCTTCTGGGCATGGCAAGCCGAAGAGAGCACCATCAGGCAAGCCACAAATGCTAATTTAAAAGTTGTTTTCATATTCTTCTTTTTTTTAATTGTTTCTTGTTAATAAACCTCTTGGTCATCACTCATATGGTCCTCGTCATGCACATTCTCCTCGCTTTCGAACGAGGCACTGGCAATATCGGCATTGAGCGACTGGGTCTGAAGAGCATCGACGAGATAGAGTTTGAAGAACATTTCGTTCTGCTGTATCTCCATCTCCCGAAGATGCGCATCAGCAAGCTTTTCCGGCTCTGCCAACAAAGAATCGGTAGCAATATTCTGAGCTATCCAAAGCTTTGGAGAAGCAGGAGCAAACAGATGCTGACGATATTGCCTCTGCTTGTGCTTCCTTGTCTTGGGAGATACGGAATCACCCGACTTTTTTATCTTTTCAGGCATGGAAAGATTGGCATCTGTCGATTTCTCCTCGTGGACAACAGCAGAATCAACATCCTCCGGAGGCGTTCTTCCTTCGAATTGAGCCATCTTCGAATCATCCCGATGCCCTGTCTGTCGCCCTACCCAAGGAATAGCAAACCCTATCAGCAAGGCGATGGATGCAGCCAAACTAAGCGGCAACCATAGGCGGCGCATTCGTGCCTTAGCCTTTGGATGAGCATTTTCTACATGCTCCTCCGCCTCATGGTCAAGAGGCATACCCTCGTCGAAATATCCAAACATCATCTGGTATTCCTTCAGGTCATCGCTCACATCGGGATGCTTACGAAACCACTCCCCTATCAGAGCCTCCTCTTCCAGAGAAGTCTCACCAACCATAAATCGGTCGAGCAACAGTCGTATGTCCTTTTCTTTTTCGTTCATATCCAGTTTCCTCCTTTATTGATTATACCTATTTTATATATAAGGGCTATCGACATCTTTTTCTGATTTCCTGCAACATCTGCTTTCTAGCCCTTGATAGCAACACGGATACAGATTCAGGGGTGATGCCCACGATTGCGCTATTTCCTCAGAGCTTTTCTTCTCTACCTGTCGCAGATAAAGCACCTGATACTGGTTGGATGGCAGAGCCTTGAGGCGTTTTTGCAGCCACAGCTCGTTCTCCGAGTTTTCCACTTCCACATCGGGCGGCGCATAGTGGCTAGGCGACTTATCGAAAGGCTGGGCATCTATCGAAATCATCTTCCGCTTGCGAAAGAAGTCGATGCAAAGATGCTTGGCGATGCAACCCATCGAACCTTTGGCATGAGCAGCAGACTGAATATCATCCTTGATGGCCCAGAGCTTGAGCATCGCATCCTGTGCGATATCCTCAGCCTCATCGCAGCCAACACCATAACCTTGACTGATCTGCAAGGCTATCTGCCGCAACTGCGGAACGATATGGATGAATTCATTCTCTGTCATTAGCTCTCTTTTGCTTTATTTGTTCAAAACTACAACATAAACGGGAAAAAAGTGTTTTTCTTAATGGGATTAACCTATATTAACAAGGAAGCCTGGCAATAACGGTTGCCAGGCTTTCTTATTTTATAAAACTGCAAATTATTTATCCAAAGCATTCAAGTTCTGATAGAACCAGACATTCATCTGGTTGGC
>OLQW01001213.1_pt1 | contig 12298 bp, 14 predicted proteins | sample 1672901 | NCBI WGS metagenome assembly OLQW01 (sample SAMEA3136735, study PRJEB25190) | human gut metagenome | reverse complement strand
GAGTTGACTGATATCCACAACCAGCGTCCTGACAAGGAACTGATATTCTCGGAAACCAGTATCGGAACCTGGAATAACGGATCTAAAATTAGATAATTCATTAGCATCAGGAACAAATGTATTAGCACATTTTTTAAATTTTTTAAACTGATTTTTTGTTAATAATGGTTCTTCTAATGGAATCTTTAATGATTCTAATGCAGAAGCAATTTTTAGAGAGCCCTTTAGTAACTCTTGCCATTCTTTTAGTCCTATATCCATATTAAAATTTTCCACTTTATTCACCTCTACATTCTAATACGAATTGCTTTATTAATGGATCATGAATATTATTAATATCAATATTGTTATAATGTTTATTTATATATTTTTTTATTTTATCTTTATTATTATTAGTTGCAACTACATATTCTTTATAATACATAGATAATATCTTTTCTTTTTTAGTATGATCAATTACAGTATATGATTTTATATTATTTAAAAGATAATCAACTAATTGATTCTTATAAGCAGAGATAATATCTAAAGCAATTGTAAGAATAACAGAAACAATAATTATAATAATAGTTGTTTTTATTTTACTCATATCATCACACTTTCTTTTTACAATCTAATTGTAAAATTTATATCAGAGAATAATAATAAATAAAACAATATTGTTGCACTAAATAATCCAGAAAACCAAATTATAATGATTTGTGTTGTATCAGAAATATCTATAAATAATCCTAATATAAAGTATATACTAATCATGAATATTAATTGAACAATTGAATATAGAGCTATATATATACATAATATTACATCCATTTAAATCACACAGCCTTTATTTGTTAAACTTTTTAAAACAATAGTGTTATATAATCTTTCCATAAATGAATGTTGCTCCAAAATATCATCTGAATCATCTTTAGCCATTTGCTCAAATATTTGTTTAATGAATTCTAGCATAGCAGGATGCATAGATATATTTTTATTATTATATTTATGCTCCATAAACCATTCGTATTCTTTTTTATAATCAATATTATCTTTATCGTTAATATATGTTCTAGCAGCAGCTAAATAGTCACAGATTAGCTCTAGAGTATAATTGTATGGCATTATTAATGGTTCACATCCATTATCATAATTATCTTGCCAATATTCATAGTGATGTTTGTTTACATGACAATGATGTAATTTTGCTTTAGAGTAACCATTTGCTTTTTTACTTTCTTTTAGTGGGCTCACTCCATCTTTGTAATATACTATAGATTCAATTAATTCTGTTGGATGAAATTTGCTTAAATCATGCATCGCTCCTTGAATAGGAATACCCGCTTTACAAGCATAATGAAATACCCATTTTTTATGTTTAATAACGTTTTTTAAATGTTTGACAGTGTTTTCAATTAACATTTTTTATCTTCCTTTTGTGTATTTATCTTTCTGTGATGGTTTTTACGATACTGTTAATATCTTTTATAACCATTTCATGAATATTATTAATATTATCAGGTGTGATATAAGATGATATTAACATTTTATACATAGTATCTTTTGTTGGAATAGCTATATATAAAACAAGGAATGCTGCAAAAATAAAAAATAATATTTTTAATATTAGTATCTTATCTTTTCCAGTCAATTCAGTCTCATCATTTTCTGACGATATATTCTTTGAAGAACTATTATCATCTTCTTCAAAGAATGTCAACATAGCTAAAAGACATATTACTCCAAATAATAACAAACCAATAAAAGATACATCTCGTATAGTACTCATTGAACCTCTCCCGCTTATAGAAGCGGAAAATTCTTGAGAAGGTTGCTGTTTAAGTTTCCTCCTGAAATCAGGATAGCCTTATTCTCAAAGGGCTGTCCAAAAGCCCTTTACACAGTCCCTCGAAATCGAGGTTCTGCTTACTTTTGCGGAGTATGTTGGCGGCGCCGTTGATGTCGGCATTAGCCATCCTGCCGTCGGCGAAACGGTACAGGCCGCGCCGGACTCGTTTCCCGCTGAACGTTCCTGTATAGGGGGCATCCGGCTTGTATACGGGAATGTCATCCAAATCTAAGCAGCTGGCCTGAGAGGTATACGATTCTTCCTGTTCCAGATAGGTTATCCCGTAGCGTTCACACAGGTGTTTCAAGGTATTACGCAGATAGCTCAAATTGATTTGAGTGAAGTGCTGATTTGTCACTTTACCTAGTTTCAGTCTTCGTTTGAAATCGCGATTATAGCCGCAGACAAGGGTCCTTATCTGATGACTGATGCAAAAATCGATGATATAGCGGGCTGTCTTGCGAAGGATATCTTGCATCCGGCAATTGCGTTTTTTCGCTAACTGACAAAGTTGGTTTGTTGTCTTCTGGCCCTGCTTGGCGGCAATGCTTTGGAGTCTGGCTTTTCGTTTATTCCAATACTGGTTGATAGATTTGAGTTTACGACCGTCCATGAGGAACGACGTCCCCGTATTGGTAACGCAAGCGGCCAGATTATCCAGCCCCAAGTCAATAGCCAGGACACAGTCTGGCAAGTTTTTCATCGGTTCTGGGTCCTGTAAGTAGCAATACTGAATCTTAAAATACCGTCCGTTATACATAGGACAGATGCGGACTTCCTGAATCGTCTTATCCTTCAGTCTGTCGGGAACAGGAATCCGAATCCGATGCCCGTTATGGCGTTTCGCATATTCCCGGCTCATCGGCACCGTCAGGAAACCCTTCTTAATGTTGATGGCGTTCGTCGACAAGACGAGAGGGAACCATCCTCCTTTTTCACGATAGTACGGCAGACGAACATCCTTTGAACCATAGTCACCTGACCTGACTTTCTGCAAAAGCCCGAAAAAAGAACGAAAACTGCGGTCGGCCATCTTCAATATCTGCTGGGCGACACCGGCCTGCAACAAGCCATAGTTTTCATTTTTCTTGCAGATGGGGTAATTTTTTTCGTACCGCAAGAATTGCTGGGTATCGAAGTAATGCTGCCGAATCGTATAGACCGCTACATTGTACAGGTTATTGCTGTATTGGCACATTTCCCGGAGCATCGTATAGTCTTGTTTCGACAAGCCGCGGATGACATTTGATTGCGTCAAGTACATCTAGGATTCACCTCCTCTGTTATCTGCCATTATACCGTAGACGAAGTGAAAAGGCTAAGATGGAAAAGACATAGGATGGATTTTGCAGGCATCGAACCTGCGAAATCCATCGCCATTCATCCCCTACTTAAGAGGAAGGAGTCTTCTGGCGAAACTACGATAAAAATAGATGATTTGTCACTAGTATAATTATATGTTTTTTTTACTCCATTTTTATTAACATACCAGCCATGTTTATGAGCAATTACATCTATTCTGTATACACCATCTTCAGGAAGCGCTATGACCTTTTCTAGAGCTTTTTGTACTTCTTGATATATAACAGTACCCTGATGATTACTTTTTTCATTCAAAAGGGCTACAGAGTCTAATGACGTATTATCATTATTCAAAAATGCATCTTTTAAATTTTGATTATCATTATTTTTTGTTGCTTTTAAGTTATGAACAATATTATCTTCTTTTGTAATAATAACTTCAAAATTAAATTCATTATCAGAAATATGATTTTCTATTGGATCCTCATAAGTTATATGAACTAAACCATATTCATCTTTTTCTACATTTAATGATTTAACAGGTTCAGGATTTAAGTTAATCATGTAGAGATTTTTAATAGGTTTTTGTAATATAGCTCCATCTTTGTTTTGAGGAGCAACTGTTACTTCTAATAAGCCATTATGATTAGCATAATACATATTATAACTTCTATCTTCTTTACTTACATAAGTATTTTCTACAGGACAATCTTCTTCTTTGATAGTTATTAAAAATCTTTCTAAAGAATTATTATTAACATTTTCATAGCTCCAACTAATATTTATTTTATCTTTTATTTCTATGTCTTGTTCTACTTTTAAATTATTTACTGGGTCAGGAGATAACTTAAAAATACCTTTTATCATAGTTGGTGTTTGTGAACGATTTTTTTCTAAGTCATATGCAGCAATCCAAAATGTTACATCAGCAATCCCATTTCTATAGTCAGTTAAATAAAAATCTATAGAAGTAGTTTTAATATTATCAATAACTTTAGAATGTTTATCTGTTTCGTCAAGCTTCCATTCTTTAGAACATCTAATTTGATAATGACTAAAATTAGGAATATCCAGTGCGTCCCATGTTAAATGTAAAATTGCTTTATTATTATCATCTTGTGTTATCTTAAAATTATTAACAGGTGGTAAAATAGCAGTATTTCCACTTTCTGTACGCCAATAAGTTTGGGTTTCTTCTGTGTAATCAGTGATTATCATAATTCATTCTCTCTTTCTATATATAGTTTTGTTATCCCATAATGCATATTATGTCTTGTTATATACTTATTAGTTATATTATATTGTTTCTCTATTTTTTTAGAGAAAGATACTTTTTTTAGCTTTAATTCTTTAATAAGTTTTGGCAAACAATAATTACTATATTTTTCTTTTTGTATACTAGTATATTGTTTCATATATGATAACAAATTCTTTTCTAAAAAGAACTTTTTTGTTTTTAATAGCTTTAATGCTCTAGCTCTGTAAGCAGCATAAAATTTATTTATTTTATGATTTATTTCACTATCTATATCTTGAACATAAATGTTATTAGCTAACTTTTTATCTTCTAATACAGCTTCTGTTCTGCAATAATGAGACATTCTTACACAGTTATCTTTATCACTTTGTATTTGTTTTTCTGCATTATAAAACATGTCACTATTAAAATCTGGTATAGAATAGCATTCTATACGTCTATTATGCATATTATCCCTTTTTATCTTGTTTAAACAATCCAAAATACTTTTAGGTATATCAGAATCTTTTAATATCTTTATCAATCCTATTCTGGCAAGATACTTAATTCCTTTATATAGACTTTGTTCATTCTTTTTACAATCATAATACTTATGAAATCTTTTTACTAATTGTTTTTTAGTTAAATAAAAGATTGGATTGTTAGCACCAGAAACATATTTATCAAACAGATAAGTTCTTGCACAATCTAACATCATTAAATAAACTGGAAAAAGATTTTTTCTAGTTAATGTTTTATCTAACAAAGGATACTTCTCTTTAAAACTTTTATCATATATATAATTTTGCATTTGCATTATACGATAAGACATTCTAGATTGCCATTCTGTTTCATATTCTATATTACATAATATGCATAAAAAATTTCTAACGTCTAAAATGCTTACATTAGCAAGCTTACATAATAAATCAATTATATCATATTTTATTTGACAAGCATAGCAATGATAAATGTATCTACCAGTATTATCTCTTTCAATTCTAGCTGAAGGATGACTATCCTTATGAAAAAAGCACGGAAGGCTTGTATTTAAAGGCTTATTGAGCAATTTATCCATTGGGATAGTGCGCAAAATGGAAAATAAGAACCCTGGAACCCTTGTCGTTATTGGCTTAGAGAGGTTTACGCTAAATGGTGACTGCTTAAACCTATAGTATAAAGGCTTTAGCAGTCCGAGTTTAGTCAATTGGTCTCTAACCCTTGTCATTATTGGGCTCATGACCATTTCATTTTCCATTTTGACTATTTTTGTTGTCTCTAATAATGCATTTAAAACCATATTAGTATCTAAATCATAGTTTAAAATAGTAGATCTTTTAATACTATTATTATCTTTTTGTTTTAAATTGTTACTTTCTTTTTTAATAGTAATATAGTTCTTCTTATTAAAAGACAGAATTGAATCTATATCTAAAATAGCATTCTCATCATAGTATTCTATTTTTTTACCAGGATAGAAGATACGAGATAAGTCTTTACATGCAGTATCTATTATAGTTTTTCCTTTAACAGATAGAATGTTGGCTAGTGAATTTAAAACATCTAAATATAAGTCTTTATCTTTAATAGAGTCTCTTAAAGCAAAGATAATTCTATATTTATTAATTATATCAGTACTAGATAAAGTAGTATAAACAATAGATGGTGTAATACCATTATTTTTACATAAACATATAGCTTCATCTATTGTTGTATATCTTTGCCTATCTTTATTATCTATGTCAATAGCTATTAATTGTTGTTCCTTCCAATTATTATCTCTATAAGCTTTACTACTAGATCTATTATTTCTGATTCCATAAGAAAAGCATATAGGATATCCATTAGTACAATAATAAGCTATTTCTTTAATAGAACATTCTTTTGGATAATCTAATATTCTATTTTTTATTAATGCTATATTATTATTTGCCTCGTCTTTATCCTTAAATTGTTTTTTATCATATACCAACAATTTAAATTTAGGCTCTATTAAATTCATGAATGCCTCCTGTTACTTCATAGCAGTCATTTTAAGAAGTTTTTTTAACTTGTATGTATGTTTGTATATTTCTTTATGTAAAAGTCTCTTAAAACTGATGCTATATATTTTTACAATAAATAAAATACAAAAAGAGAATTACAATAAAAGGCAGAAAACATATAGTAATATAAAAATAAAGAAAAAGAATAAAAAAATAAAGAGGAGAGTTTTAACATGATTAAACTAACTAAAAAAACTAATAAAATAAGTTACGTAACTAATTCTAGTATAGATAATATAACTAAATTAGATAGTGTCATAGGAGATACTCCTATAATGTTAAAACTAAAAGAAGTATTAAGAAATAGTTCTACTTGTACTATAATATTTGTTATTATATTCTTAATACTTCTTTTAAGTAATGGATATTGGAACACAAATTTTGATTTAGATAGTTTACTTACCTTATATGGAGTAATTTATGCTAAGCAAGCTATAAAATTTGGAATAGATAGTTCGTTAAATAGTCCTAGAGAACAATCACCACAAAATTTTAACTCCAATCGTCATACATATCTGTAAAATAAGATCTATATTCCATCATCTGTTTACGTAAAGATTCAATATCTGTATCTGCCATCGTACCAATATCAAGAGCTCTATATAATAAATCAATAGTATGATTATGATTATATAGATTATTGCTTGATGTTGTTGCTACTTTTTCTTTATTATTATAAAAATGTTTTTGTTTATAATATTTTACTATTTCCATATTGTTTTCCCTTTTTGTATTAAATAATAAAACAATAACAAATCAATTCTATTTGATTGTCTTCTTTTGAACATTAATTGTATATTATCATCAACATAACATTTAATAGGTAATAAAATGCTTTTATAGGCTATTCTATAATATGCATATTTAGATTGAAATATTTGTTCATTTATTTTAATTTTTCTATTTATCTTATTAAGTTTTTTTAAGATAAAAAATTTAACTATTTCCATTTATTCTAAACAAATAATATCTTTATTATTATCTTCTCCTATCGAATAATATCTTTTATTAAACAAATATTTAAATAATGATTCTGGTTCAATATAAAGATTTTTACCTATGATTAAATTATTTGACGTTTCATTTAAATGAGTTATACAAATACTTAATGTAACTTTTCTTTTAAGTGCTTGTATAAAATAATTATAATCACTAAAAATACTTCTTAATGTTTCTTTTGCGTCAAAGAATCCATATCTTAAATTACCCTGAAAACGATTAGGAGCGTTTGTGAGGTCTTTTAAAGCCTTGTTAATATCTTTCATATCACATTCAGAAAAAAACTCACCAGCACCATGTCTGGTCATATAAGAACGAGATATATATATTAATTCTATCTCTACATCATTAAAATCTGTTAAATTATTTATAATATTATTTAACGGATTTTTTGATCCAATGTATTAACTCCTTTAAAGAGGCACATTTTAGTGCCTCTTATTTTTATTTATTAAAAAGTAATTTTCTAATCATATCTACTGGATACATAGTTAAAGCAAATAATGTTACCATAATCCAACCACTCAAATTAAAGCTTGTACAACTAAAAATTTCGCCTACAATACCACCGATTGATACTAATACAATTTGAATAATCATTATTAATGACCAAATCTTAATAAAAGCAGGATTTTCTTTAATATGTTCAAACACATTAAGTGATTTTGTTCTAACATTAAACGCATTTACCATAAAAGCAAATACAAACATGCAGAAAAATCCAGTATAAAATTCATTTTCTGTATTAAAGAATGTGGCAACAAATGGAAGTTTAAACCATAAAATACTAATCAATGTTAACCACACGCCCATAACTCCAATTTGTGTAGCCATTTCTTTTGAAATAATATTTTCATCTCGTTTTCTTGGTTTAGCTTTCATATACTTTCTTAAAGCAGGTTCTCCTGCAAACATAAGAGAAGCTAATGCGTCCATACATAAATTAATCCATAATAAATGTGTTACTTTTAATGGTGCTTCAATTCCAATAAAAGGACAAATAGCAGAAACAATTACTGCTGCAACATTAATAGTCAATTGCATTTTACAGAATTTAAGAATATTGTTATACAAAGTTCTTCCATACCAAATTGCATTTTTAATAGAATTAAAATTGTCATCTAAAATAACTAATTTACTAGCTTCTTTAGCAACATCTGTACCTGAACCCATAGCAAATCCTACATCAGCTGCTTTTAAAGCTGGAGCATCATTTGTTCCATCTCCAGTCATACCTACAACTAAATTAACTGATTGACAAATTTTAACCATTCTACTTTTATCTGTAGGTAAGGCTCTAGCTATTACTTTTAGCTTAGGTAGAATTTGTTTAATTTCATTATCAGACATATTGTTTAATTCTTTAGAAGTTAATGCAATATCATCATTTTGTTCACAATATAAACCTGCATCTTTTGCAATAGCTACAGCTGTTTCTTTTCTATCTCCAGTGATCATTACTACTTGAATACCTGCATTTTGCACTTCTTTAATAGCTTCTTTAGCTTCTGGACGTACATCATCTCTAATAGCTACTAATGATGTAATAATAATATCATCATTAATAACATTTTCTTTTAAAGATTGTTTACTATATCCAAAACATAGCACACGCATTGCATTATTAGCTAAATCATCAATTTTGGCATTTAGTTTATCTAAATTTAATGGTAAAATTTTACCATCATTTGTCATATATTTTTTTGCATGTGCTAATAATACTTCTGGAGCTCCCTTATATTTTGTAATTAATTGACCATTTTCCATATAACTAATTTGACTAAATTTATTAGTACTATTAAATTCTTGTTTGTTAATTACATTTAGTTTATTTTTTTGATATTCATTGTTATTAATAAAGTTTAATAGAGCTTTGTCTGTCATATTACCGCCAATAACATTTCCGTTAGCATCAAATTCAGAAGCACTATTATTAGCAATACTTTTATATAGATTTTTAAGCACATATCCTGTTTTATTTAATTCGATATTGTTTCCATTTCCATCTAAAACTTTTACTACTTCTAATTTACCTTTAGTAATAGTTCCTGTTTTATCAGAAAACAAAATATTTAAACTACCTGCTGTTTCTATACCAATTGCTTTACGTACTAAAACATTAGCTTTATATAGTTTTCCAGTATTTTGCATTAATACCAAAGCAATTACTAACGGTAATCCTTCTGGTACTGCACATACAATAATAGTAATAGCAATAGCTATTGCATTAACAATTCCTACTAAAATTGTACCTAAATCATTATTTAAATATGCAGAAATTCCTCCTGCTAATACAATATAATGCGCTAAATAAGCTAAAGCAATTACAATAGAACCTACATATCCAAAATTGGAAATTTGATGTGCTAATTTACTTAATTTAACTTGTAAAGGACTATCTGGTTCTTTTTCTTTCATGTCTTCAGCCATTTTTCCAGCCATAGTTTTTTCACCTACAGCCCTAACTTCCATATAGCCTTCACCATTAATTACAACAGAATTTCTAAATAAACTATGCTTATCTACAAAAGTATCTCCTGTAATTTCTTTAATAAGTTCATATCCTTCTGGAGCTGCTGTTTTTTTACATTCTTCAGCTTCTCCATTTAAAGAGCTATTATCTACAGAAATTTTTCCGTCAACTAAAATACCATCTGCTAAAATTTTATCTCCGTTTTGTAATAGAATAATATCTCCTACTACAATGTCATCTACTACAATTTCATTTAATTTGCCATTACGAATTATTTTTGCAGTATCTTTTTTCTGGCTATCTTTTAAATTCTTATATGCTTTATCATTATCTGTTCCTGTTTTAGCAGTAACAAAATTAACTAGTATTACAGCTATGATAGTACCAACAGGTTCATACCAATCACTATAACCAAAATAATACATGATTAACATAATAACACTAATAACACATAAAATTTTAATCATTGGATCTTGGAAACCTTCTAAAAAGTGTTGCCAAAAACTTAATGGTTCAGCTTCTTTTATAAAATTAGTTCCATATTTTTGTCTAGACTCAATTACTTCGTTATCTGATAATCCTTTTAAACTATTATTCAATTTAAATACCTCGTTTATCATAAATATATAAGGGCGATAACATTATCGCCCTATTAACTTATAAATTACAAATATTACTGTTCTTCTTCTACATCTAATCCATAAGCTCTACCAAGAGCAGCTAATCCACCTTCATATCCGGATCCAACAGCAGCAAACTTCCATTGTCCATTATGTTTATATAATTCTGCAAACACAACTGCTGTTTCAATAGAGAAATCTTCTCCTAAATCATAACGAAGAACTTCTTCTTCTGGACCGTCAATAGAGCTTAATTTACATAATCTAACATAAGCATTATTAACCATGCCAAAGTTTTGTTTTAAATTTTTAGCATTATAAATTGTTACAGTAATAGCAACTTTTTCTACATCAGTTGGAATTTTACTAAAATCAATGATAATAGTTTCATCGTCTCCATTACCAGATCCAGTTCTATTATCTCCACCATAAATAACAGCATCATTTTCTGATTTTGGTTGATTATAAAATACAAAATCAGAATCTTTTCTTGTTTTACCGTTTGCTCCTAATAAAAATGCAGAAGCATCTAAATCAAAACTAGCTTGTCCATCATATTTATTTATATCCCAACCTAGTCCAATTTTTGCTAAAGTTAAACCTTTGTCTAAACTAATTTTTTGTCCTTTTTGTAAACTAATTGCCATAATTAATCTCTCCCTGTTTATTATTAATTATTTTTTTTAATATAGTTACTAACAATTCCTTTTAATTCTGGAATAGTAGATCCATAGCAAGAACCTTCACCACAAGCTTTAAACTTCCACTCATCATCAACTTTCTTTAACAATCCAAAAATCATGCTTTTATAATTGTCAAAGCCTTTACCTGATAACTCATACCTGCAAAATTCTTTTTTGTTTGTTTTATTTTCAATTCTAATAAAACTATTTTCTACTTTACCAAAATGTTGATTTCTTTTATCAGCCATATAGATATTAACAGTAAACACTATAGTGTTAATATCATTCGGTAATTCATTTAAATTGATATGAATTTGTTCTTTATCTAAGATTTTACCTTCGCCTGTTAAATTATCTCCGCTATGTGTTACAGAACTATTAGTATTTTTTAAGTGACCATAATAAATGATTTCATTAATATTATCATCATTTAATAAAAATGCTGATGCATCTAAATCAAATTCAGATCTATTAAATAATGATGAAAAGAATCCTTTATTCTTTTTAGGATCCCATCCTAAACATACTTTAATACTCTTTAAGGTACTTCCATTTTTTTCTTTTAAGGCTACAACTTCGCCTTTTTGTAAGTTAATTGTCATTATTTTTTCAATCCTCTATTATTAGATTCCATATCTATCACAAATAGTTCTTAAACCGCCTACATAACCATCTCCAACAGCAGCAAATTTCCATTCACCATTGTGTCTATAGATACGTCCAAAAATAATACCAGTTTCAATAGAATAATCTTCATCTAAGTCATATTTACATAATTCCTTATTAGTATCTTTATCAATGATACGTACATAAGCATTATTAACCATACCAAAATTTTGTCTACGGGAGTCTGCTTCATAAATATTTACAGAGATAGCAATTTGTTCAACATTATTAGGAACTTTTTCTAAGGAAACAGTTAATGTTTCATCATCTCCACTACCTTCACCCGTTAGATTATCTCCTGATAATACAATTGCACCATTAGAAGATTTTTGTTGATTAAAGTACACATAATCTACAGCTTTATTATCATCATTCAATAAAAAAGCTGATGTATCTAAATCAAAACGTTCTCCCTCTCTGCTGGATACGTCCCAACCTAAAC
>OLQW01001212.1_pt1 | contig 12310 bp, 5 predicted proteins | sample 1672901 | NCBI WGS metagenome assembly OLQW01 (sample SAMEA3136735, study PRJEB25190) | human gut metagenome | reverse complement strand
CGTTTGAACCCCCGTTGCTTCCGCTGCCGTTGTCGCTGCCCCCTTCGCGGCGTTCGCCTCCCGGACGGCGGCGGTTGCGGTTGTTGCGCCTGTTGCCACCTTCGCGGCGTTCCCCGCCGTTTGTATTGCCCTCTGCGCCGTTGTTGCCTCCGTTGTTGCCGTTGCCATTGTTGCGGGGAGCTGCCTCATTGCGGTTCCCGTTGCGGCGGTCACCGCCGTTGCGGCCCTCCCCGTTGCGGGAACGGTCGTTGCGTCGCTGGCGGCGTTCGGGACGCTCCTGCTGGGGCTGCTGCCCCGGCTGAGCCTGGCGGCGCTCCTGTCCTGTTTCCTGGGAAGGCTGCCCGTTCTGCCCCTCCTGCCCGTTCTGTTTGCCCCGGTTGCGGCCGCGCTTGTTGCGCCGTTTGGCCGAGTCGAAACGGGTGATGCTGTCCTCTTCGGAGCGGTAGGTCGGCTCCTCGGCTATCGGGCGGATGTCGTCGGCGTGCTGCAGCTGGTCGACCTTCTTGCCCGCACGGTTCAGCGCCATGATTTCGCGCACGCGCGACACGGGCAGCGTGGTGACATTGACCATCGCGTCCTTGCTTGACGAGAAGGTCATCGTACCGGCGAGAATGTCGCTTTTGACGAGGAAATATTCGCCGTCGATGGCCTGCAATGGCTCACGCAGGCGCGGGAACTCCTTGCGGGCGTCGACGTAGGTATCGTACTCGTACATCATGCAGCACTTGAGCTTCGAGCACTGTCCGGCCAGTTTCTGGGGATTGAGCGAAATCTCCTGTGCACGGGCGGCACCCGTCGTGACGCTCGAGAAGCTTGACATCCACGACGCGCAGCACAATTCGCGCCCGCAGGCGCCCAGCCCGCCGATGCGCCCGGCTTCCTGGCGTGCGCCGATCTGCTTCATTTCGATGCGGATGTGGAACCGCTCGGCGAAGACCTTGATCAGTTCGCGAAAATCGACACGCTCGTCGGCGATATAGTAGAAAATAGCCTTTATCTTGTCCCCCTGGTATTCCACGTCGCCGATTTTCATGTTGAGTCCCATGTCGGCCGCGATCTGGCGCGACGCGATCATCGTTTCGTGCTCCAGTTCGATGGCTTCCTGCCACTTCTCGATGTCGTAGGGCTTGGCCTTGCGGTAAACTTTCTTGAACTCGCCGTTGTAGGGGTTGAATCCCGTGCGGCGCATCTGGCGTGCTACCAGGTCGCCCGTGAGCGAAACGACGCCGATGTCGTGTCCGGGCGATGCCTCGACCGCCACGATGTCGCCCCGCTTGAGCTGCAGATTGTTGGCGTTCAGGTAGAACGAGCGGCGCGTGTTCTTGAACCGCACCTCCACGATGTCGGTCGGGATATTCTCGGGGTACTCCTCGAGCCACGCCGTTTCGTGAAGCTTGAAACACCCGTCGCAGAGCTTCGCCTCGCACTCTGCGCCGCAATCGCAGAAACTGCATCCGCGGCCTATTTCGGGTTTACACTTTTTCGTATATTGTTTTTCGGTGTCCATTTGTGGGCATAATTTGCGTAAAGATACGAAATTTTTTTTATCCGGCGGCCACTCTGCCTAAATCGTTGCCTCAATTGCCCAGGCGGAGCTTGCGGACGCTGCGCCGGATGCGGACGATCATCATCACGGCCGCGGCCGACAAGCCGAACGAGAAGCCGAGGAAAAGCCCCGTCGGACCCATGCCGAGCGTGAAGCCGAACAGGTAACCCACCGGCAGGTTCAGCAGCCAGTAGGATACGAAGGCGATCGGCATGATGATCTTCACGTCCTGTATGCCGCGCAGGATGCCTACCGAGACATTCTGGATGCCGTCCGAAAGCTGGTAGAGCGCCGCGAAGACCAGCAGTTTCTCCGTCATATCCAAATTCCTTGTTACCGCTCTCGCAGGAAGCGGTCATCAACAAAGTCATGGCAGCAATGCCTATTGTATTTAATAACTTAAAACTTTTCATTTTCATTATCATTTTTAACTGGTTTATTTCCATCCCTTGTTCTGATGGAGATTAGAGTACTTCAATGCTTCTGAATATGGAATATAACCATAGTTCATATAGCTATCGAAATGGCGCTCTTCTACATTTGGCAAGATGGTAAACGTATCGTTGTTCCAATCGATGCCCTGTACAGAAGTAAGCTTGTCCAACTGGTTCCAGCGGCGCAAATCCCAGAAGCGGAATCCCTCGAAGCAAAGCTCCAGGCGGCGCTCGTTGCGAATCAGCTCACGCATCTTAGCCTGGTCGCCGGCACACTCGTCGAGATAAGTATCATCTGTCAAACCTGCACGGTGGCGGATTGCCTTGATCACATCGTATGCTGAGTAAGCATGTGTGCCAGGGTTCTTAGGTCCCCAAGCCTCATTGGCAGCCTCAGCATAATCGAGGAAGAACTCGGTGAAACGTGCCTTGCAGCTATACTTGGTTACCTTAGATGTGCTGCTAGGATTACAGTTGGCAGTCATGCGCAACATCTTCTTCATATAGTAACCGGTGCGGGTAGAAGCATCACGGCGGCCGATACCGTCATCGCCCGAAGAACTACCCGTCTTGATTACCTTGTTTTCAACTCCCGCTGTGGCTCCATTATAGATAATGTATTTAGCCAGACGAGGGTCACGGTTGGCGTATGGATTACTCTCATCATATTCACTGCGTGCATCGGTGATAGGATAACCCTTGGCATCAGGGAAGGCATCTACCAGATTCTGGGTAGGATTGGTTCTGCCGTTTCCGTAGAGTGATGGAGGGAAATTGTTCTTCTCGTCATCAATCTCTTCTGCATTTCTGGTACTGCGCCAGATGATTTCAGGAGGATTGGAACCATTCTTCAAGTTTTTCATCTCATCATCGTTGTCGTAGTAGGTAAGACCTGTTTTAGGCAAACCAGATGGACCGCCTACATAGTCAACCACCTCGGCAGCTGCATCTGCAGCCTGTGCCCAGGTTACATTGTTCTGGGCAGGATCCTGGAAGGCTGGACTTGCAGCGAGCAGCAGGGTACGAGCCTTGATGGCACGCAGAATCAGTCCGTTAATCAGCTGGCGTGCATTCTCGCCCATCACCTTATTATATATACCCATCTTGCCATCCTTGACAGATGTTACCTCAGGCACATTCAGGATATCATCATACTTGGCTGGCACCTTGTCGTCGCTTGTCACTGGCTCATAATCCATAGGCAACAGCTTGTCAGCCTTCTCGATGTTCGCCAGGATGAAATCCACATGCTCCTGGAATGTCTTGCGAGGCTGGTTGAAATCAGCATCCGTACCTACAAATCCGTCAAAGAGCTGTGTGCCGAGCAACTTTCCTTCATTGTCAAATCCGGCATGGGCACGAAGCAGATAATAGGCATGGGTAGCCAGAAGGCCGTATGCCTCACCTGTAAGGCGTCGTTGCATCAGCTTGTTCTCATTGGCATTCTTCAGGAACCCGATGTTCGAAATGTTTGAGTTCAGGAAGATATGCAAATACTGCATGGAAGACAAGTCGTTGTTCCAGCGGCCCGTAGGGTCCCAACTCTGAACGGTCCATGAGCCTGTGGCATACTTAGACCAGTTGGCTCCCTTCTCATTCGTCACGGCATCATCCGTCGCTACATCCGTACCTGTGCCCACCTCGTAGTTTGGCAAGTTACGGTAAGCGGTGAGCACGAAGCCCTTGGCCATGATAGGATCATTCTCCATCTCATTGATGTCCTTCATGTTTTCTGCAGCAGGAGTAAAGACATCATCACATGCTGTCAACAATGCCGCAGAAGCCAATATCATGAATATATTTCTTAATTTCATAATTCTTTATTGTCTAATTTTTCAATATCTAAGATATGATTTCATCAGCCTTTAGAACATCATCTTCAAGCCCAGGTTGTAGAAACGGCACTGTGGTGAACCATAGCTGGTCTCCATATACTTGCGATGCTTGCTGATGGTGAGAAGGCTCTCGCCCAATACGTAAACACTCATACCCTTCACTACCTTGTTCTCAAACCACTCTTTTGGCATATCGTAGGTCAGCTGCACCTTGTTGAGGTTGAAGCAGTCTGTGCTGTAAAGCCAGAAGTTTGAGTTGCGGAAGTTGTTGGTATTGTCCTTGGCTGTCAAACGTGGATAAGTAGCAGTCTCGGCTGTCTCAGGTGTCCAGCGTCCACGAACCACAGAGGTATATTTCTTCTGGTTGTAAATCCAGTCGTTGCTCTTGAATGCCTTGGCACCCATCTGACCGGTACCGGCGATGAAGAGGGTAAACTGCTTCCAGTTCAAGGTGATGTTTACACCATAGAAGAAAGGAGTTGCACTCCATCCATACTTACCCATCACCTGCTGGTCGTTGCTGTCAATCTTGCCGTCGCCGTTGATGTCCTTGTACTTCAGGTCACCAGCCTTGATTTCACCGAAGGTATGGTTTGGCACGAAGTTAGGATCGTCCTTGTCGAGGTTTGCCTTCATGTGGTCTACGTCTTCCTGTGTGAAGAAGCCTTCGCAAACATATCCGCGCATCACGTCGAGAGCCTGACCCTGTGCGTTCATGTAGCTATATTCGTTTTTCTCCTCACGCTTGTTAACCTTTGAGTCGAACACCATACCTGTGAGTCCGAGCTGTGCCTTCACCTTGCCGATGTTCTTCTTGAAGTTTACGGCGAAGTCGAAGCCCTGTCGCAAATCCTCGTTGTAGTTCAGGGAGGTGATGAAAGAACCGTCATTATTCATCCATGAAGGATAGATGGTAGCAGTTCCCGCAGTAAGCAAGCCCGAAGTAAGCTGATGGAAATAGTTCATGTCGAAACTTACGGTTCCGTTGAGGAGTGAGCCCTCCAGACCTACTCTCCATTCCTTACGCTTCACGAAATCAAGACCGTAGTTGCTACCACGCTTAGAGAGTGTGGTGTTAGTTCCGTTGCCACCACCTTCGTTCCAGGTGTACCAGCCACCCTTCACATCATAGTATCCCTGGTAGAGATAATAATCTGAGATATCTATGTCCTGGTTGAGCACAGAGTAAGAAGCGTTCAGCTTCAGATCATCGAAGCAAGGAAGTGCATCCTTGAACCATTTCTCCTGACCGATTCTCCAACCCAGTGTTCCTGATGGAGAAAGAGCGTTGCGATGACCCTCTGCCAACTTGGATGAGTGAACCAGAGCACCGCCAAACTCTGCGTAGTACTTCTGAGCATAATTGTAGGCTGCTCGAAGGGCAAGGTTGGCATTGGTGGTGCGGTGGTAAGAAGAACCCTTTACACCAGATGAGCTCTCATGATTCTCGTCCACGGAATTCGACTTGGAGTAACCCCAGCCAGCCAAAGTAGCATTTACGTTGTGCACACCGCCAAAGGTGTTCTTATAGTCAAACTGAGCACGGAAGGTGGTGTTCTGGTAATATTTGGCTGCACCGATATATTCGGTCGTACTACTTGATTCCTTACCATATTTCTTCAGGTCGATAATCATGTCCTGTCCGTTCACATTTGCCCAGGTAGGCTCGTAAACGGCATAGTCGAGCTTGTAAGCCTCAGAGTAGTTGTTCCAGTAATCGATGCTGAAAGCTGTCTCGAAGCTCAATCCCTTGACCCACTGATCGAAGTCGGCTTTCACACCCACATCAAAGTTGAAGGTACGGGAGTGATTCTTCACGTAGCCGGCAGCAAGCGCATCACCAAAGAAAGTAGACTGGTTATCGTTGTTTCCACCCAGCAGATACTGACCATCGAGCACGTGGAATTTTGAGCCAGCTATCATCTGCTGCAAGGCTGAATTGTTAGCATCCATCATGGAGATTGGCAACAGGCCGGAATACCAGTTAGGACGAACGCTGGTAGCTGTTGACCAGTAGTCCTCAGGACGTCCACGATAGTTGTCCGAGATGTTGATGCCTACATTTACATAAGCCCCCAGCCAGTCGGTGATGGTAGCATCAATGTTAGAACGCACGCGGAAGGAATTGTCCTTGTCCTTCTTGTGCTCGCCAAACTTCACCAGGCTGTTGTTGTAGGTCATGCCCAGGTTGGCATAGTATCTGGCAAATTTGCTACCGCCCTTCACTTCCATCGTAGCATCCGTACGGTTGTTGAACTTGCGCAGGTAGTCACTGCTGTAGAAGTCCATATCCGGATAGCGGTAAGGATTCGTACCTATAGCCGTATTGTAGATCTGCTCCTTAGAGTATTTCAGCGGCTGTGTAGGGTCATCATTGGTCATCGCCTCGTTATAGAGCGACATATACTCAGCCGCACCCAGATATTCAGGATAAGCCTTAGGTGTATAGATGCCCGTATTGACGGTGGCGGCGATGCTCAATGGCTGCACCTTACCACGCTTGGTAGTAATGAGGATTACGCCCTTGGCAGCCTTGGCACCATAGAGTACTACGGCAGAAGCGCCCTTGAGCACGGTAACCTTCTCCACCTCGGTGGCATTGACGGTGCTGGCCTCACGGGGAGCTCCATCTACGAGAACAAGTGCACCCTGTCCCCAAACATTTCCGTTATAACCACTGATGAGCGACTGAAGATCATTGAGTGCATTGGCGCTGTAGTCCTTTTTCAGCAGCTCTTCGACATTCACCTCGCTGACACCGCCCATCAGGTCGGCCTTGGAAACCTGACCGAAAGCCACGTTTACCTTGGTAGTGTCAGCCATTTCCTGGGCGCTTGCCACACCACTGGCGACTAGCATGGAAGCTAGCGCCAATGACATTCTCTTATTAAATATATTATGTTTCATAATAAATTCTCGAATTGTTTAATTATTCCCAACCAGGGTTCTGAGAGAACTCTGGATACATCTTTACATCCTTTCTCAGGAATGGGAACCAGTAATGCTTTGAAGTAAACTTACGGGTAATCAATGGCTCCTCCTTCAGGTTGAGCACGTGATTTTTCTTTGGATCGTCGTAGCGGTCAACATCCTTCTGGTCGGGTGCACGGTCGAAGTAAACAGCCATCTTCTGGGTGTAAGGAGCCTTGTCTATCAGGAGCCAGCGGCGAAGGTCGGTGAAACGGTGTCCCTCGAAAGCCAACTCTACGGCACGCTCACGGCGAAGCTCGCTCATAAAGCCATCCAGATTGGTAAGATACTCATCAGCAATATTATCCACATGCGCACGGTTGCGGACGATGTTCACGGCATCCACGGCACTCAGATTGAATGCCTGGCTTGATGCCTTGTAGCCATAACTCTGAGCCACCGACTCGGCATACATCAGATAAACATCAGCCAGACGAATCATACTCAAGAGTACGCGGATCATCTTATTACGTTCACCACCATCATCAAATCGATTACGGTATGGATCACAGAACTTCTTCAGGCAATATCCCGTAAAGCAGTCCTTGGAAGGTGTTGCCGTACGATACTTTCCTCCCGTATAAAGAGAAGCATACTGCACATCTGCATCTTGTCCTGCACTCTTCACACACTTCACACCATCATAGATGAAGAGATCGTAGAAGCGAGGGTCACGGTTCTTGAACGGATATTCCGGATCATAGCCGCTGTCGGCATCCTTCTTCGTGATGTCCTTGATAGGCTTACCATTTGCCATACCGAAGTAATCCACATAGTTGGCTGTAGGATAAACCTTGATACCACCTGCAATAAGGCTGGTAGGACGGTAGTCTGTCACCTGATTCCAGAGCCAGTTGTTGTTACTTGAATTCTCGTAGAAGATAGCCTCCTTCTCACCTGGAATCTTGTATCCCTGATCATAGGTATAGAAGATGTTCATGTAATTTTCATAAGAAGACAGCTGGTAAAGTCCTGTTTCCTTGTTGATCTTCAAAGCCTCGCCGAATGCCTCAGCAGCCTTCTGGCAATACTCCTTATTATATCCGTTAACATTCTTGAAGTCAGGATTCTCCTTGCTTACTTCATTCATCAGCGGCGAACCAGCCCACAGATAATTCTTACCCAGGAAGCAGAGAGCAGCAATCTTGTTAGGACGGAACTTGTTCTTGCCCACTGTCTGCTTACCCACGGTAGTCTTATCCCAATCTACAGGCAACAACTCAACAGCCTTCTTGAAGTCTTCGGCAGCCTTGTCGGCACATGCCTGATAGGTGAGGCGCGGATAGTTGAACACGGCATCAGATGGAATCAGGAAGTCGATATATGGAATACCGCCCCAATACTGCATAATCTGGAAATGGAAGAATGCACGGAAGAAATAGAGCTGACCTGCAATCAGGTTCTTCTCTTCCTGGGTAGCATCTACCAGATTACCCAGATTTTCCAAGCCCAGGTTGGTGGTATAGATTCCCTGCCAGCACATACCCCAGAGACGACCCTTGGAATCGCGGTTCACATCATTACCGCTGTTCAGGTCGATGCCCGAATGGAATGGGGAATACTGCACCTCGTCCCATGCCCAATAGTTTCCCTGGTCGATGGCATTAGTGAGCATACGGGTCTCTGATGGCTGCCAATATTCATCCTCACCATAGTTCCAGCAGCCATGATACCAGGATGTAGAGGCAAGACCAGGGATGTCATTGTAGCACTGCTCCAAGAAACCCTGAAAGTTGGTATAATTCTTATATGGCTCCGTTGGGGCAATATCACTGCCCGGTGCCTTGTCAAGGTAATCAGTACATGATACTGAAGAGAGAGACAGGGCTGCCGCAAACAGCAATGTATATATTTTATTAAACTTTTTCATATTTACGATTCATTTAAAATGTCAGGTCGAAACCTAAGTTAAATCTGCGTACGGTTGGATAAGCTCCATTTGCTGAGTTGCCGCTGAAGTTATTCTCACGGTCATCCGGCATATTGGTCCAGAGCAGCAAGTTGTCACCATTCAGATATACACGGAGTGAATTCAAGTGCATTCGTTTCACCCAAGCACCCCTGAAGGTATAAGCTATCTCGGCATTCTTCAGGCGCAGGAAAGCACCGTCATAGAAGTAGCGTGTACCGGCATTTCCATCGTCTGCCACAGTGGTCCAACGTGGCAAAGACAACTCTCCACCCTGATTGGATGCCGTGAAGTAAGAACCCTCCTTGAAGGCAATGTGGGTTTCACGCTCAAAGGTTGGGAAGTTCACCTCGCGGGTAACATTGGTTACACCATAGAACTGTACCGTTACACTCAAACCCTTCCACTCTGCTCCCAATGTAGTACTGAAGGTATTCTCTGGAATAGAGGTGTACTGATAAGGTGCCTTGTCATCTGCTGTAATCTGACCATCTGCATTGAAGTCGGAAATGATGGCATCACCCGTATATTTCTCAGAATCATGGCTACCAAAAGTTGGTACGGCATAGAGATCATCCCAGTTGCTGATAAAACCATGATCAATGTAACTATGGTTCTGACCGATGGCATAACCCGCCTTGTTCAGATAACTTGCCTGAAGCTTTGGGTCATCAGCAAACTTAATCTCGTTGGTAGCATGGGTCATATTGAAGTTTGCCCATGTACGCAGATTCTTGTTCCATGCCTTGTTCACCTTCAGGCTCAACTCGTAACCCTTGGCATCCACCGAACCAGCATTGGCAACCGTGTAGCTCATACCATAGTAAGAAGGAATGGAACGGGTGGTTAAGAGCACATCGGTACGCTTGTCGCTAAATACATCCAGCGAACCGGTAAGCAATCCACCCAGGAATCCAAAGTCGAAACCCAGGTTGCGCTTCTCTGATGTCTCCCAACGCACGTTAGGGTTTCCGATGCGGGTAAGGCGATATATAGTATAAGGTGAATCATAAGTATTATCACCACCCAGATAGGTCTTACCACCATAGGAATACTGGTCGGAATAGAGATAAGAACCTCCGGTAGAATCATCACCGATGCGACCCCAGGATGCACGCACCTTAAACATATCTACATATTTCCTGATGTTCTTCATGAATGGCTCCTCGGTGATAGTCCAACCGAGAGAAGCTGATGGGAAGAACTTGAAGCGATAGTCGGGACCAAACTTCTCAGAACCGTTGTAGCATCCGTTCAACTCGAGCATGTAGCGCATCGCATAGTTGTATGTGGCACGGAACACCCAGTCTTCACGATAATGCTTGAAAGAAGAACCGCTGGCATATTCGTTGCGGTTGAATACACCCATTGCACCCACTTCATGATTGCCGAACTTGCGGTTCCAGTCGAGCTGAGCCAGATAGTAGAGACGGCGATAAGTGGCACCCGTATTTACCCTACCACCATTGACGGTCCAAGCCACAGACTCATGGTAATCCTCGCTCTGGTCATAGGAAACTGAGCCATCATCAGGGTTAATCCACTTCAGCTGCGGATCCATATACTGGTCGCTGATACCACGCTTCTCCTCTACCATCGTATTGTCAAGAGAAACCTTGGCTACAAACTTCAGACCCTTGGTCAGGAAATCGAGTTTCTGGGTAAGAATAAAGTCGGTGGTAATCTGTGTATTGGTACGATTCTCCACACCGCTTCGGGCAAGACTCATCACAGAGTTAGGACAGTCGGCCTTACGTGGTGCATAGTATCCATAAGTACCATCAGAATAAATAGGACGCATCGCATCTGGAGCTGCATGATAAACAGAAGCCCAATAAGCACTGGAATCACTCGCCTTGTCCCAAGGGAAATGGCGGACACCGTTACTACCGAAAAGGTTGGTAGAGAACTGAGTGGTCTTGGTCAGGTTGAAGTCCAGGTTGGCACGCATGTTAATACGGTTATAGCCGAAACCAGACTTATAGCCACGACCGCTGGTGAAGTCCTTGAACAGGTCACCTTCGTGAGAGAAGTCAATAGCTGCAAAATATTTCACGAGTTTGGTACCTCCCGAAACATCCACGCTGGCATTGTAAGACATGGCTGTGTTGTTGAACAGTTCCTTCTGCCAATCCACGTTAGGATAGCGGTCCCATTCCTCAGCATTAGCAGGGTTACGATACTTGTCAATAATAGCCATTGGCTTGTAAGAACCCCAGGATTTTTCGTCGCTGATGTTCAGCTCGCGCTCTACCACTCTATTCAGAAGACGGAATGTATCGTAAGAATCATATTTCTCAGGCAACTTGGAAACCACCTTCATGGTAGCATTCGCCTTCACGTGTACGGCAGCCTTACCTTCCTTACCACGCTTGGTAGTAATGAGGATGACACCATTACCACCCTTCACACCATAAACGGCAGTGGCAGAAGCATCCTTCAATACGGAGATGCTCTCTACTGAAGAAAGGTCAACGGTGTTCATGGCACGCTCCACACCATCCACGAGAACGAGAGGGTCGTTGGAACCGTTGATAGAAGTCTGCGTACGGATCACGATCTTAGGATCTTCCTCACCTGGCATACCCGTAGAAGAGAAAGTAACGACACCTGGAAGATTACCTGTCAGTGCCTGACCCAAAGAAGAAACTCCGGCATGACGATTCAAGGTTTTCGCATCTGTCTGTGCAATAGAGCCGACAACAGAGGCTTTCTTCTGCTGACCATAACCAACCACTACTACCTCGCCCAATGTATTGTCATCAGTCAAGGTAATTTTAAACTGTCTTTTCTTACCTACTTTAATCGTTTTAGATTCCATACCGATATAGGTAATGACAAGGGATGAATTTTCAGAAGGTACTGCAATCTGAAAGTTACCATCCATGTCGGAGATGACACCCGAAGTGGCATCACCCTTCACTTTCACAGTAGCACCAATCAGTGGCTCTCCTGTGCCGTCAACAATACTACCCTTCACGGTAATCTTCTGGGCTTGTGCGTTCAAGCTGCAGAAGGCTCCCACGAGGCATAGAGCTGCTGTCCGTTTAAATGTAAACACTTGTTCAATCATGTTGTATCATTTTAATTAAGTTTGTTTCTAGGTGTTATTACTTCTTGGTTAAAGAACACGGCTGCAAAGGTAGAAAACTGTCATGAGAACGTATTTTCTTGATGTTCCAATTGTTTCATCTCTTGTTACAGCACACCGTAACTAACACATTTTCTGCATTTTAAGATAAACTAAAAAAAAGAAACATGTTATAACACAAAAAAATGGCGCATATCACTATGCACCATTCTCGTGAACAATTTAACCTGTTTCACAACAGTCTTGCAGTTCATCAATATGAACTGTTTTTCTTTATATAAAAGCATAAATCTAAAAATAAATATCTTATGATTATATATACTGCAAAATTACTACAAAACTCAAAAATACTGTTTGGCAGATGTTCCAAAATATTTGCATGATAACACATAATAAAGAAAAAGACAAAAAAATAAAAGAGGGTGTGTCATAAGTCTATGGCGCACCCTTTTCGTTTTTTCTCCTTTTTTCAGATACGGAACTGAAAAAATTGTTTTTATTTACAACAAAGCCCAAACTTTCACA
>OLQW01001210.1_pt1 | contig 12321 bp, 8 predicted proteins | sample 1672901 | NCBI WGS metagenome assembly OLQW01 (sample SAMEA3136735, study PRJEB25190) | human gut metagenome | reverse complement strand
TGTACCACCACATCACGGCAAAGAAGCCTTTTTACGATGTAGTCCTGTTTGGTCAGTCCTGAAAGTGCTACGGCTGAATTTATCAGCTTTTCTTCTTCGGGAGATACCCGAAATCCGATGGTTCTGGAACGAGATCTGCCTTTGCTGTCAAGATTTTTTGCTGACATCTGCGTTATCTCCTTTCTTCAACTCACTGAGTTTATTCGCCATCTCCGCCTGTTTCGACGGAAACAGATGTGCATAGCGGTATGTGATCTCAATGCTCTCATGTCCCACACGATCTGCAATAGCAACAGCCGAAAACCCAAGTTCGATCAGAAGCGAAACATGGCTGTGACGCAGATCATGGATACGGATACGCTTCAAACCCGTTTCTTTTACCCCTCTGTCCATCTCGTGATGCAAATAACTCTTGGATATTGTGAAAATACGCTCATCTGATTTCTGATCGTAAAGCATACGGAGATAGTCCTGCATCTCCTCACAAAGAAAATCAGGCATTTCAATGGTACGGTTGCTTTTCTTGGTTTTCGGATCTGTAATAACGTCCTGCCCCTTGATACGCTGATAGGACTTGTTAATGCGGAGCTTTCGATTCTGGAAATCAAAGTCTTCTGGTGTGAGAGCCAACAGTTCACCAAGACGGATACCGCACCAATACAGCATTTCAAAGGCATAAAACGAAACTGGTTTGTCCATCATGACCTCAGAAAACTGCATATATTCGTCCTTTGTCCAGAAGTTCATCTCTTTGGCATTCTTTACGCCAATACTTCCAGCTTTGGCAGCTGGGTTTACGCCAAGATCATAGTAGCGAACCGCATGGTTAAAGATACAGGAAAGCTGATTGTGCAGATTCTTCAAATACGTTTCCGAATAGGGCTTTCCGTTTTTGTCACGGTGACGAAGCAGTTCATTCTGCCACGAAAGCACATCTCTTGCCTGAATATCCTTCATCGGTTTATCCCCGAAATAAGGGAGGATTTTCGACTGAATGACGTGTGCCTTATGTTCCCATGTATTCTGTTTCAATCGAGATCTCATATCCTGTTCATACAGCTTGTAGAAGTCCTTAAACAGCATATCAAGGTCACTGTTTGCCTGAAGCAGAAATCTTCGCTCCCAGTTCTGTGCTTCACGTTTGGTAACAAAGCCACGCTTGCACTTTTGTTTTCGCTGCCCCTGCCAGTCCTCATAACGAACCATAGCATACCAAGTGCCGTTTTTATCCTTATATACGGGCATTATTCCTCACCAGCTTTCTTTTTGGGAGGGTTCACCGAGTACACTCGCTCGTTAAAGTACTCACGGTTCACTCTGCCTGTTACTGTGATAAACCCTTTGTCGGAAAGTTCCTGATTGAGTTTACGAATGATTTTGTACGCATAGGCAACAGAGATCTCCATAACCTCAGCAACTTCCTCTGCACGAATAAATTTTTCTGACATATACATTTGTTCCTTTCTGTGTTCTGTATTCGCAAAATCCGTTCTAAACATTTTTGCTTAATTTCATTATACTAAACAAATTTGCTTTTGTCAAGATACTTTTGCGTATTTTTCTAAATTTTTTTGTTTAGCATCTCTTGACTGACTTAAACATATATGTTATAATGATTCTACTAACAGAACGATATTATAAGGAGTAAACCACCATGAGTATAATGGGAGATAAAATACACCGTATCCGTGATTTCCGTGGAATGACACAGAAGCAGCTCGGTATGGCTGTCGGATTTGATGAGAAATCCGCCGATGTCCGCATCGCACAGTACGAATCAGGCACTCGTACACCAAAACAAGCACTTGTGGAACGGCTTGCCGAGGTGCTTGATATAAACCCTCGTTTCCTTGCTGATGATGAAATTCTCGGAGCGGAGGGCGTTATGATGATGCTCTTTGAACTGGACGAACATTACCCGATCAGCGTTGAGGACTGTACAGATGAGGACGGAAACAAACGTAAGGGCATTATTTTCGGCTCTATTCTTCTGAACGACTTCTTTGCGGAGTGGCAGAGACGAAAAAAAGACCTTGCTGACGGTAAGATCAGCAAGGCCGAATATACAGAATGGAAGCTTAATTGGCCGAAAACGACCGATGACTGCGGTAAACATGAACCCTCGAAAAAGTGGCGTGACCTGTAAACCGCCTGAAATGCAGAACATTTCAGTTTTACTTCCTGTTATCAAATTGTTATCACTGAGATTTTAAGGCTTTAAAAATGGCGTAAATTCGGCATTTTTGAAGTCTTGTTTTTTATTCCCATTCAATAGTTGCCGGCGGCTTTGTGGTAACATCGTATACAACACGATTGATATTCTTGACTTCATTGACAATACGAGCAGAGACTGTTTCCAGCACTTCATACGGAATGCGTGCAAAGTCTGCGGTCATAAAGTCGGTAGTCGTTACACCACGCAGTGCCAGTGTATAGTCATAAGTACGGGCATCTCCCATTACACCAACCGAACGCATATTCGTCAGAACTGCAAAGTACTGATGAATGGAGCGATCCAGTCCAGCCTTGGCAATTTCCTCCCGGAAAATGAAATCGGCATCCTGCAAAATGGCAAGCTTTTCATCGGTAATTTCTCCAATGATTCGGATGGCCAGTCCCGGGCCTGGGAACGGCTGCCGCCAAACCAATTTTTCAGACAGACCAAGTGTAATACCAAGCTGCCGTACTTCATCCTTAAACAGCAAGCGCAGCGGTTCAATGATCTCCTTGAAGTCCACATAATCCGGCAGACCGCCTACATTATGATGGGACTTGATCACAGCTGCATCCCCGCATCCGCTTTCGATCACGTCCGGATAAATGGTGCCCTGTACAAAATAGTCCACTGCACCAATCTTCTTGGCTTCCCGTTCAAATACCCGAATGAATTCCTCGCCAATGATTTTCCGCTTCCGTTCCGGATCGGATACACCGGACAGCTTCTCCATAAACAGTGCCTTTGCATTAACCCGGATAAAACGAATGTCCCAATCTGCAAATGCAGCTTCCACTTCGTCGCCTTCCTTTTTCCGCAGGAAGCCGTGGTCTACAAAGATACAGGTCAATTTATTGCCAACTGCTTTGGACAGCAAGGCAGCTGCAACGGAGCTATCTACACCGCCGGACAATGCCAGCAGGACTTTTCCATCGCCGACTTTTTCCCGAATCTGTTCAATGGCGGTCTTTGCATAATCCTCCATGGTCCAGTCTCCCACGCAGCCACAAATCCGAAACAGGAAGTTGCGCAGCATAGCAATTCCGTTTTCTGTGTGGTTGACTTCCGGATGGAACTGTACCCCATACAGTTTCCGCTCTGCACATGCCATGGCGGCAGTCGGACATTCGTCCGTATGCGAAATGGAAACAAAGCCTTCCGGCAATGCACTGATATAATCGGTGTGGCTCATCCAGGAAATTCCCTGCTCTGGCAGATCTGCAAACAGCGGACTTTCGGTCTGATAGTTGGTCACAGTCTTACCATATTCCCGCACCGGTGCACCAGAAACGGTTCCACCCAGTGTATATGCCATAAGCTGACAGCCATAGCAAATACCCAGAATCGGAATGCCCATTTCAAAAATTTCCTTTGCAATATGAGGAGACTTTTCGTCATAGACGCTGTTAGGACCTCCGGTAAAGATCAAGCCAACCGGATTCCGGGCAGCCAGTTCCTCCAAAGGCGTTGTGTACCGCATGACTTCACAGTATACGCCGCACTCCCGGACACGCCGTGCAATCAGCTGGTTATACTGTCCGCCAAAATCCAATACGATTACAAGCTGGTTCTTCATAGATTTGATTCCTTTCACGTTTTACGGGCAGACAGATGCCTGCCGCATGCTTTTCTTTATTATGCCATTTTTTCGCAAAAAAAGCAAGCATCATTTGTAAATTTCTACAGTTCCTGCAAAATTCCTTTAATCGGCATCATAAAATATCCGATATCGTTTCTCGTTGTGACTGTAAACACTCAATACCAATCCCATGGCAACATACATGCTGAGAATGGCGGTACCGCCGGCGCTGAGAAAGGGCAGCGGAATTCCAATAACCGGCATCACCTTCAGCACCATGCCGATGTTTAAAAAGCAGTGTGCAAACAGCATGCCAAAGATTCCCACACAGAGAAACGTCCCCAACTTATCATTGGAACGAATCCCATCAAACAGCACCTTCAGGCAAAGGAACGTCAGCACAACAACGACTGCCATAGCACCGACAAATCCAAAAGTTTCTCCTACATAGGAAAAAATAAAGTCATTGTGCATTTCCGGAACGGATACACCGTCTTTGAAAAACAGTCCTTTTCCGAACAGTTCTCCAGAGGAGAGCGCAGAAAGTCCCAAATCCTGCTGGTACTCCAACCCTTCCGGATCGGTTCCCGGATGCAGCAATACCAAAATACGGTTTTTATGCGTACTGCCAAGCACATAATTCCAGAGAAAATACAGGGCAACCGGAATAGCAATTACCCCTGCCAACACATATTTCCATGAGATTTTTGCCATCAGCAGCATTGACAGAAACATGACACCAAATACAATGGCTGTTCCGTAGTCCCCCTGCAAAGCAATCAATCCAATGGGAATCATACCATGCACCAAGAGCAGCAGCATATGCAGGGGATGATTCATATTTTTCTCATCCTTTGCCAGATGCAGGCTAAACGTCATGGCAAAGGCAAGTTTCAGTACTTCTGACGGCTGAAACCGAATAAAGCCGAAATTCAGCCATGCCTGGTCATCGGCACCGGCTCGCCGTTCCCCCAATGCCGTAAAGGTCAGCAGGGTCAGCAGCAAGGCAACAGGCGCATAGAGAAACCAAAGACGTACAATTTTATGATAATCGACCAGTGCCAAAATCAGCATGATTACAATGCCCAGAATCGAAGCAAATAGTTGCGTGCGGTAATAGCTGGCGCCCACGCTGCTGAGAATTCCAGTGCGGAAAATAGAATAGAGCAGCAGCACACTCAGCGAAGAGCATAACAGCAATGCAATCACAAGCCACTTGTCGAGCTTTTTGAAATAAATTGCAAGATATTGTCCGATTTGTTTCATGTCGTTCCTTTCTAAAATAGGTATCTTGTGAAACCAAACGGCATCAGCGCCGCTGGCTGCCGGATGCCCAGTATTTACGATCCAGACTGCGGTACTGCACCGCAGCCGCAATGTGCGATTTTCCAATGGTTTCACACTCCGCCAGGTCAGCAATGGTGCGAGCCACTTTTAAAATGCGGTCATACGCTCTGCCGCTCAGACCAAGCCGGTCGAATGCATCGTGCAGCAACTGCTTGGCAGCATCATCCATCGGGCAGAACGTATCTCGAAGATCCGCCGTAATTTGTGCGTTGCAGACAATGTGCGTTCCTTGAAAGCGCTGTGCCTGCAAATCCCGTGCCCGCTGTACCCGTTTGCGGATTTCTGCCGAAGATTCTGACCGCCCGGCAGCAGAGAGATCTTCAAATTCCACCGGTTCCACTTCAATATGTAAATCGAACCGATCCAAAAGCGGCCCGGACAGCTTCGACAAATACGCCTGCACCTGTCTGGGACTGCACGTACAGGCTCGTCTTGGATGTCCAAAGTATCCACATGGACAGGGATTCATCGCTCCCACCAGCATAAAGCGGCACGGATAAGTAATGGTGCCGGAAACCCGTGTAATGGTCACTACACCGTCTTCCAGCGGCTGCCGCATCAGTTCCAAGGTGCGGCGGTCAAATTCCGCCAGCTCATCCAGAAAGAGCAATCCGTTGTGCGCCAAGGAGATTTCTCCCGGCCGAGGCGTACTGCCGCCGCCTACCAGCCCTACACCGGATACGGTATGATGGGGTGCCCGAAAAGGACGTCGGGTAATCAACGGAGCCCGGTTATCCAGCATACCGGAAATCGAGTAGATATTGGTGGTTTCCTGCGATTCTTCCGGTGTCATTTCCGGCAGAATTGAGGGCAGCCGCTTGGCAAGCATACTTTTTCCGCTGCCCGGCGGCCCAATCATCAAGGCATTGTGTCCGCCGGCAGCGGCTATTTCCAGCGCACGCTTGGCACTCTGCTGTCCTTTTACCGCAGAAAAGTCTGGCAGCGCCTGCCGGTCATCTGCTGGAATCTGGTAAGCAGGCTGCGGCTGAATGCGTTCTGTTCCATCCAAATGTGCCAGAAGCTGCGCCACACTGCGCACCCCATAGACTTTGACCTGCTCCGCAGCAGATGCTTCAAAGGCATTGTCCATGGGAACATATAACTCCTCTACACCCAAAGCCGGCGCCAGCAGTGCCATAGGTAAAACCCCATTCACCGCACGCACTTCTCCACTGAGGGAGACTTCCCCAATAAAACATTTTCCCCGCAAATCAGCGGAAATGTTTCCCATGCTCTGCAAAATCCCAATTAAAATGGCCAGGTCATGCATGGTGCCGCTCTTCTTCACATCGGCAGGTGCCAAATTCACCGTAATGCGCTTGGCCGGAAGCACAACTGAAATGGAATTCAGCGCCGAACGGATGCGTTCCCGGCTTTCCCGCACCGATGCATCCGGAAGCCCAACAATTTCAAAATGCGGCTGTCCCCGGCAGATATCGACTTCCACGTCCACCGAAAACGCATTTAATCCAAACAGTCCCAGACTGCTGATTCTGGAAACCATTCTACACCTCATATCCCAAAAGCCTGTCTGTGCAGATGCTGCCGACAGCTGCCTTTGAATTTACGGGTACTTTTACGAGAACCCGTATAGAACCTCGTTTTTTCCACCTGCTGTCTATAGGCAAGTGGAATCTGTATGTTCTAGTATAGCATAAATTGCAGCACTTGTAAATACAAAGCTTTCCGCTAAAATCCATCCAAAAAACGGCACCCCACATTGCCGTGAAGTGCCGAAAAATGACGATTCATTCTGTTCCAAGAAGCTCCGTTTCAACATGCACAAGTCAAAACCGTTCACAATCCCCTTCACTTTTCTTCGAGTTGTTCCAAAATCAAAATCCATTTTTCACTTTATTCCATCATTTCCTTCACAACTCATCAAGCATGTCCCAACCATTTCGCACCCAATCCGCCGTGCAACTGGAATTATTTTTTTCAAAAAGCATTTCTTTTTTCTGCAAAGGCTCCATTCCCACTGCGTGCGCTTCTGTAATCTATACAAAAAATCGCCGCATAGGAAAAATCTTTACGGCGATTTGTCTAATTTTCAGAAATACCCCTTGACAAACATTTGGAAGTATTATATAATTATAAAATGTATCGAAATGTAAACTTGTGTTTTTTGGTACAATAGTATACCATATTATACACCGTTCTGTCAAGTCCTTTTTTGATTTTTTAAAAACTGCCAAAAAAGGCTCCTGGCAAACAGATCGTCTCATTTTTTGAAGGCTTGCGCTGCCCGGCATCTGCATGGAAATAGCTGCAAGTTCTGACAACAACAAAGGAGGTTTTTCGCCTATGGTGAATGTTACACCAAAGCAGTGTGGAAAAAACGTCAGAATGAACTTCGGAAAAATCAATGAAGTTCTGGAAATGCCGAACCTGATTGAAGTACAGAAAAATTCGTACAAATGGTTTCGGGAAGAAGGCCTGAAAGAAGTCTTCCATGACATTTCTTCCATCACGGATTATAACGGCAATCTCGTTTTGAATTTTGTGGATTACAAAATTGACGACACACCGAAGTATACCATTGCAGAATGCAAGGAGCGAGATGTAACCTATGCTGCTCCGCTGCGGGTTCGTGCAACGCTGTGGAACAAGGAAACCGGCGAAGTGAAGGAATCTGAAATTTTCATGGGCGATTTTCCTCTGATGACAGACAGCGGCACCTTTGTCATCAACGGTGCAGAACGTGTTATCGTTTCCCAGTTGGTTCGTTCTCCTGGTGTATATTATGCCTCGGAAAAGGACCGCACCGGTAAGGATCTGTTTAAGGCAACTGTTATTCCGAACCGTGGTGCATGGCTGGAATACGAAATGGATTCCAACGACATTGTTTATGTTCGAATTGATAAAAACAGAAAAATTCCGATCACTACCTTTATCCGTGCATTGGGCATCAGCTCCGATGACGAAATCACGGAAAAATTTGGTGTGGATGAACGGCTGAATCAGACCATCCTGCAAAAGGATGCCACTAAGAATACCGATGAAGCATTGCTGGATCTGTATAAGAAGCTGCGTCCAGGCGAACCGCCGACGGTCGAAAGCTCCCTGACCCACTTGAACAATCTGTTCTTTGATGCAAAGCGGTATGATCTCTGCCGGTTCGGTCGTTATAAATACAACAAGAAGCTGGGCATTGGCAGCCGTCTGGCTGGTCATGTGCTTTCCCGTCCGGTGATTCAGGAGGAAACCGGTGAACTGCTGTTCGATGCAGGCACCACACTGACCTACGATCAGGCTATGCAGATTCAGGAAGCCGGCATTACAGAAGCTTATCTGACAGTAGAAGCCAAGGAATATTATGTCACAGAGTCCGGTGAAAATTCCATTCGCTTTGTCGAGAAGGAAGTAAAAGTCATCGGTAATGGCATGGTAGACATCAGCAATTATGTTTCCTTTGATGTTTCCCAGTATGGCATCAACGAAAAAGTTTCTTATAAGGTTCTGCGTGAAATTCTGGATACCTGCAAGGATCCGGAAGAAATCGAAGAAGCCGTTAAGAAGCGTGCAGACGAATTGGTTCCGAAGCACATTACACTGGATGATATCTATGCAACCATCAGCTACTTCCTGAATCTGTGCGAAGGCGTTGGCTTGGTTGATGATATCGACCACCTAGGCAACCGTCGAATTCGTTCTGTCGGCGAACTGCTGCAAAATCAGTTCCGCATTGGCTTTACCAGAATGGAACGGGTAATCCGGGAACGCATGAACATCCAGGCGCAGGATATGGATGTGGTAACCCCGCAGGCACTGGTAAACATCCGTCCGATTACAGCTGCCATTAAGGAATTCTTTGGTTCTTCCCCGCTGTCTCAGTTCATGGATCAGAATAATCCGCTGGCAGAACTGACCCACAAGAGAAGACTTTCTGCATTGGGTCCTGGCGGTTTGTCCCGTGACAGAGCCGGATTCGAAGTACGTGACGTACACTACAGCCACTACGGCAGAATGTGCCCGATTGAAACGCCGGAAGGCCCGAACATCGGTTTGATCTCCTATCTGGCAACATTTGCAAGAATCAATGAATATGGCTTTATTGAAGCGCCTTATCGGAAGGTAGACAAGGAAACCGGAAAAGTAACCGATGAAGTTGTTTACATGACAGCCGATATGGAAGATAACTATATCGTTGCACAGGCAAACGAATCGCTGACGGAAGATGGTTATTTCGCCAATCCGAAGGTTGCAGCTCGTTACCGGGATAAGATCCTGGAAATTGAACGGGAACGCATCGACTTCATGGATGTTTCCCCGAAGATGGTTGTTTCTGTCGCAACTTCTATGATTCCGTTCCTGGAAAACGACGATGCAAACCGTGCGTTGATGGGATCCAACATGCAGCGGCAGGCCGTTCCGCTGATGAAGACCGAGCGTCCGTTTGTCGGAACCGGTATGGAATACAAAGCAGCTGTTGACTCCGGCGTTTGTGTGCTGGCTGAACAGGATGGCGTTGTATCCGCTGTTTCCGCTGATGAAGTGGTTATCATTGACAACGACAAGCAGGAAAAGCACGTTTATAAGCTCACCAAGTTCAAGCGTTCCAACCAAGGCACCTGCATCAACCAAAAACCGATCGTAGCCGTTGGTGAAACGGTAAAGAAGGGCCAGGTTTTGGCAGATGGCCCGGCAACCGCAGACGGTGAAATCTCCCTCGGAAAGAATGCCCTGATCGGCTTCATGACTTGGGAAGGTTACAACTACGAGGATGCCGTTTTGCTGAACGAACGTCTGGTACGGGAAGATGTCTTTACTTCCATTCATATTGAAGAATATGAAATTGAATGCCGAGACACCAAACTGGGACCGGAAGAAATTACAAGAGACATCCCCAATGTGGGCGATGATGCATTAAAGGATCTGGACGATCGTGGTATCATTCGAATCGGTGCAGAAGTACATCCGGGTGATATCCTGGTTGGTAAGGTAACCCCGAAGGGCGAAACCGAACTGACCGCAGAAGAACGTCTGCTGCGTGCCATCTTCGGTGAAAAGGCGCGTGAAGTCCGGGATAATTCCTTGAAGGTACCACACGGTGAAGCTGGTATCATCGTAGACGTTAAGATCTTCACACGGGAAAACTGCGATGAGCTGTCTCCTGGTGTTAACATGCTGGTTCGCTGCTACATTGCACAGAAGCGGAAAATCTCCGTCGGCGATAAGATGGCAGGCCGTCACGGTAACAAGGGTGTCGTTTCCCGTATTTTGCCGGAAGAAGACATGCCATTCCTGGAAGACGGTACACCACTGGATATCGTTCTGAACCCGTTGGGCGTACCTTCCCGTATGAACATCGGACAGGTTCTGGAAGTGCACCTGGGTATGGCTGCCAAGGCACTGGGCTGGCACATTATGACACCGGTCTTTGACGGTGCGCACGAAGATGACATCCGTGCTTGCTTCCGGGAAGCCAATCAGCTGCACCTGGCACACAACGATGACGAATTCGTACTCAATCCGATGGATAAGGTCATCAACCCCAAGCGTCTGGAAATGTGCGAAGACGGAAAGTTCACGCTGTATGACGGCAGAACCGGTGAAAAGTTTGACAACCGTGTTACCGTTGGATATATGTACTACCTGAAATTGCACCACCTGGTTGACGATAAGATTCATGCTCGTTCCGTTGGTCCGTATGCACTGGTTACCCAGCAGCCGTTGGGTGGTAAGGCACAGTTCGGCGGACAGCGTTTCGGTGAGATGGAAGTTTGGGCATTGGAAGCATACGGTGCCGCTTACACCTTGCAGGAAATCCTGACTGTAAAATCAGACGATACGGTAGGACGTGTCAACACCTATGAGGCAATCGTAAAGGGTCAGAACGTTCCGAAGCCGGGCATTCCGGAATCCTTCAAGGTATTGATCAAGGAATTGCAGTCCTTGGGTCTGGATGTTAAGGTTCTGAACCACAACCAGGAAGAAATTGACCTGAAACAAAACTTTGACGATGATGACAACATCATCCCGATGCCGGTTTCTTTTGCGGATGATGCAGAAGACACCATGCTGTATAATGGCGTAGAAGAGGATATGGAAAACGCTGGTCTTTCCTTCTCCGATGAGAAAGACGATGACGCAGATCAGGAACACGACCTGCTGACAGATGATTCTGATGACGATGATGACGATTCAGATGATATGCTGTTTGGGCTGAACCTGGATGACGATAGCCTGCTATAATGCGGCTTCCTCCCATTTGGAAAATTCCGTGAAATTAAGATGTCTGCCGCAACCGGCAGCATCTGATTTCCTCATCAATTGGATACAACAGGATATTAGGAGGTAACGGTTTGGAATTTAATACTTTTGAATCCATTAAAATCGGGCTCGCTTCCCCGGAACGCATCAGGGAATGGTCTTATGGCGCAGTAGAACGCCCGGAAACCATTAACTATCGGACACAGAAACCGGAACGAGACGGTCTGTACTGCGAGCGAATCTTCGGGCCAACCAAGGACTGGGAGTGTCACTGCGGCAAGTTTAAGAAAATTCGTTTTAAAGGGAAAGTCTGCGACCGCTGCGGCGTAGAAGTAACAAAATCCAGTGTGCGCCGTGAGCGTATGGGACACATTGAGCTGGCAGCTCCGGTATCCCACATCTGGTATTTCAAAGGAATTCCGTCCCGTATGGGACTGATCCTTGACATTTCTCCGAGAACTCTGGAGAAAGTCCTTTACTTTGCAAACTATATCGTACTGGATCCGGCTAATTCCGGACTCCAGTACAAACAGGTACTTACAGAGAGAGAATATCAGGATGCCCGTGAGGCTTATGGATATGATTTCCGTGTAGGTATGGGTGCAGAATCCATTAAAGAACTTCTCGAGGCAATTGACCTTGAGAAAGATTCTGCAGAACTGAAGAAAGAATTAAAAGATGCTACAGGCCAGAAACGTGCCAGAATCATCAAACGTCTGGAAGTTGTAGAATCCTTCCGTGAGTCTGGAAACCGTCCTGAGTGGATGATCATGACAGTTATCCCTGTAATCCCGCCGGATCTGCGTCCTATGGTTCAGCTGGATGGTGGACGTTTCGCTACATCTGACTTAAATGACCTTTACAGAAGAATCATCAACCGTAACAACCGTCTGAAGAGACTTCTGGAATTAGGTGCACCGGATATCATCGTTCGCAACGAGAAACGTATGCTTCAGGAAGCTGTTGA
>OLQW01001203.1_pt1 | contig 12369 bp, 9 predicted proteins | sample 1672901 | NCBI WGS metagenome assembly OLQW01 (sample SAMEA3136735, study PRJEB25190) | human gut metagenome | reverse complement strand
ATTAGAACCTGAATCTAACGCGTCTGCCAATTCCGCCATATCCGCATATTCTGTTGTGTTCGTGAGCTGTGCCGCTCGGAACGATAGTTATTATACCAGATATACGAAGAATGTCAAGCATTATTTTTAATTTTTCTCGACAAAATTTTGCTTGAAAATTGATGCATTCTGAATGGCGGCTGCAGGGCGAAATTTTTGCCAAAGTGTGATACAATAAACAGGACGCGCTGGGAGGGTGTCCTGCGCGCAGACTGAGAAAACGAGGGAAATGCAGAATGTTCAATATCATTATTTTCCTGCTGGGAGCAGGCATCATGTTCTTTATGGCTCTGCGCAGTGTGCTGGCACGGCGCAGGCTGTGCACGCAGGGGCAGAAGGTCACAGCCACGGTGGAGGGCACCGTGCGGAGCCGGGATGGCGGTGCCTATGTGCTGGCCTTTACCACCGCAGGCGGCAGCCATCGGCTGCACTACCCGAAGCCTGCGCGGGGCAAGAGCTTTGCGGTGGGGGATACCGTCACCTTATATTATGACCCCGACGACCCGGAGAAGATGTACGTGGAAGGCGACCGGGCCACGCTGGGAGCCGAGGTGTTGTATACCGTGATAGGTGTGGCCCTGCTGGTGCTGACCGTGGGCATTGCCCGCTGAAAGGGGAAAAGAGGATGAAACTGGAACATTTTGGCATGGCTGAGCCGGGCGACTGCCGTCTGGTATTCACAGCCGGTGCCGAGGAACTGGCGGCAGCCGTTGCACAGGTGCAGGCGGAGCCGGACGCGCCGCAGGAAGAGGATGGTCTGCTGACCGAGGCGGTGAATCGCACCATTCTTGGCGGCTTTTCGGCGCTGTATGAGCAGCTGGTGCAGGAGTACCATGTGGTGCCGGTGACCGACCCGGATTTTGAACTGTTGGCGGTGAACCGAGCCGAGGGCTTCCGGGCGGGTGCACAGTTTTATGCGCTGCCGCCGCTGGAAGTGGGAGCATACACTGGCTTTGTGCAGCCCATTGAGCCGCACCCCATCCGGCAGCTGACCATTGAACTGGAGATCAACCGCCACCACGGCGACGAAGAACGTGCAGCCGATGCAGCGGGCAAGGCGGCGCTGCGGCAGCAGGTGGCCCGCGAGATCTGGGCACAGCGCTGTGCCCAGGCTGAGCAGCGGGCACGCAAGGAGCTGGTATGGCAGCTGGGCGATGCAGTGAAAGGCCCGCTGCCAAAGCAGCTGGTGGGCGGTAACTATTTTGCCGAGCAGCGCCAGTTCAACCTGAGCCTGCAGGCCAATGGCATCAACTTTGACCAGTTCCTTAAAGTGCGCGGCCAGACGGTGGAAGAGTTCCGTGCATGGCTCCACGCGCAGGCAGAGCGCAAGCTGCGCAGCTGGCTGGGGCTTCTGCTGGTGGCAGAAAAGGAGGGCCTTGCACCCACGGACGCCGAGGTGGAAGCAGCTGCTGCCCACTGGGATGCCAAGCTGGACGGCGAGCGCACCTTCCCCGCCAACGATGCACGCAAGGTGCGCCAGCGTCTGGCCCGGGAGAGGGCGGAGCAGTTCATCGTGGAGCACTCTACCCTCACGCCGCCGCCCGATGAACCCATCGTGCAGAAAGTTGAAAGCAAATAATAACAAAAAGGAGCGATGCAGTGCATCGCTCCTTTTTGTTATTATTATCAGGAACTCTCAGGTCTCTACGCCCTCGAACTGGCTGTTGTAGAGCTTGGCGTAGAAGCCGTTTGCAGCAAGCAGCTCGTCGTGGCTACCCTGCTCCACAATGTGGCCGTCCTTCATCACAAGGATCACGTCCGCCTCGCGGATGGTGGAAAGGCGGTGCGCCACAATAAAGCTGGTACGGCCCTGCATCATGCGGGCAAAAGCTTTCTGGATACGCACCTCGGTGCGGGTATCAATGGAGGATGTTGCTTCGTCCAGGATCAGCATCGGCGGCAGGCAGAGCATCACGCGGGCAATGCACAGCAGCTGCTTCTGGCCCTGACTGATGTTGCCGCCGTCCTCGGCGATGACGGTATCGTAGCCCTCCGGCAGGCGGCGGATGAAGCTGTCTGCATGGGCGGCTTTGGCTGCTGCTACGATCTCTTCAAGGCTTGCATCCGGCTTGCCGTAGGCAATGTTTTCCCGCACGGTACCGGCCCGCAGCCATGTATCCTGCAGCACCATGCCGTAGCTGCCGCGCAGGGAAGCGCGGGTCACATCCCGGATGTCGGTGCCGGACACCTTGATGGAACCGCCGTTCACATCATAGAAGCGCATGAGCAGGTTGATGAGAGTGGTCTTGCCGCAGCCAGTAGGGCCGACGATGGCAATGCGCTGGCCGGGCTTTACGTCGAGGGAAAGGCCCTCGATCAGCGGGCGGTCGGGTAGGTAGCGGAAGGAAACATCCTCCAGCTGCACATGGCCGTCCGGCTGCAGCACGGAGGCGTTCTCGACTTCCGGCACCTGATCGTCGGCATCCAGCAGCTCGAACACGCGGGCGGCGCAGGCCAGAGCATTCTGCAGCTCGGTGACTACACCGGAAATTTCGTTGAAGGGCTTGGTGTACTGGTTAGCGTAGCTCAAAAACACGCTCAGCTGGCCGATGGTGATGCCGCCCCGCACCGCGTACACGGCACCCACAAGGCCCACGCCTGCGTACACGATGTTATTCACAAAGCGGGTGGCGGGGTTGGTCAGGCTGGAAAAGAAGATGGCCTTCAGGCTCACGTCCTGCAGACGGCCATTCACCTCGTCAAAGGCGGTAAGGCTCTCGGCCTCGTGGCCGAAGGCCTGCACCACCTTCTGGCCCTCGATCATCTCGTTAACCAGCGCGGTCTGCTCGCCGCGCACGGTGCTCTGGCTCTGGAAGTAACCATAGCTGCGCTTGGCAAGGAAGCTTGCCACCACGAGGCTCAGCGGGGTGATGCACACCACCACCAGCGTGATGGGCACATTCTCGCTGAGCATGAACAGCAGGGTGCCGAGGATGGTCAGAACGCCGCTGAACAGCTGTGTAAAGCCCATCAGCAGGCCGTCCGCAAAGGTATCCACATCGGCCACCATGCGGCTGACGATATCGCCGGAGGGGTGGCTGTCGAGGTAGGAAAGCGGCAGGGTCTGAATTTTGCGCAGGGCTTCGTTGCGCAGGTCGCGGCTGACAAGGAAGGTGATGCGGTTGTTGCACACGCTCAGCAGCCACTGCGCAAGAGCGGCCACACCGGCAACCACCAGCACCTCGATGATAATGCGCATCACACCGCCAAAATCTACGGCACCCTTGCCCAGCATCATATCAATGGCGCTGCCGCAGAGGATGGGGATATACAGCTGCGCGCCCACGCTCACAGCGGCCACCACAAGGCTGCACACCACAAACAGGGAATAAGGTTTGATTTTGCCCAGAACACGGGTCAAGGTGGCCTTGCGCTGCTGCGGGGTCAGCTTTGTTTTTGCTTTTGCACTCATTTCTGCGCATCCCCTTTCTTGAACTGGCTCTCGTAGATCTCCTCGTAGACGGGGCAGGTCTGGCGCAGCTGGTCGTGGGTGCCGATGCCCACCAGATGGCCGTCGTCCAGCACCAGAATTTGATCCGCGTACTGCAGGCTGGCGGCGCGCTGGCTCACGATGAACACGGTCAGGCTGCCGGGCAGAGCAGCCAGTGCCTTGCGCAGGGCGGCATCGGTGGCGTAGTCCAGTGCGCTGGCGCTGTCGTCAAGGACCAGAATTTCTGGCTTGCCCACAAGGGCGCGGGCGATGGTCAGGCGCTGCTTCTGTCCGCCGGACAGGTTGCGACCGCCCTGCTCCACAGGCTCGTCCAGCCCAAGGGGCTTGGCTTTGACGAACTCCGCAGCCTGTGCTGTTTCCAGTGCGGCCCACAGGTCCGCATCGGTGGCATTCTTGTTGCCCCACAGCAGGTTGGAGCGGATGGTGCCGCCGAACAGCTGGGCCTTCTGCATCACCACGGCCACCTTGCCGCGCAGTGCTTCGCGGGGGTAGCTGCGGACGTCGCGGCCCATGATCTCCACCGTGCCCTCGGTGGCATCGTAGAAGCGGGGAATCAGGTTGACAAGGCTGGATTTGCCGCTGCCGGTACCGCCGATGACACCAATGGTCTGGCCGCGCTTTGCAGTGAAGCTGATGTCGGAAAGGCTGGGTGCACCGGCACCCGCATAGGTCAGGCTTACATGCTCAAAGCGCACGGCATCGCCGGATTTTTCGGCGGGCACCTCGCCCAGAAGCTTTTCCGGGAAGGCCATGCCGGGCGTGGTGTCCAGCACAGCCTGCACGCGGCCTGCGCAGGCCAGCGCCTTGCTCACCTGCACGATCAGGTTTGCCAGCTTGACCAGCTCCACAAGGATCTGGTTCATGTAGTTCACCAGCGCAATCACGTCGCCGGAAGCCATGCCACCAACATTGATCTCAATGCTGCCCACATATAGCAGTGCCACAATGGCAATGTTGATGAGCACATAGGTCAGCGGGTTCATCAGGGCAGAGATATGGCCTACATGGAGCTGCATCTTGGTCAGCAGGTCGTTGGCATTCTCAAAGCGCTCTACCTCGCTCTTTTCCTTATCAAAAGCGCGCACCACGCGCACGCCGGTCAGGTTTTCGCGGGTCAGGCCCAGCACCCGGTCAAGGCGATTCTGTACCGTCTTGTACAGGGGCCGGGTAGCAGCCATGATGCCGAACACCACCACGCTCAGCAGCGGGATGGTCACTACAAAGATCAGCGCTGCACGGGAATTCACCGTAAAGGCCATGACCATGGCACCGATCACCACGAACGGGCTGCGCAGGAACAGGCGTAAAAACAGGTTCAGGCCGCTCTGCACCTGATTCACGTCGCTGGTCATACGGGTGATCAGGGTGCTGGTGCCGAGGGTGTCCATCTCGGTAAAGCTCAGGGTCTGGATGTGCTCAAACAGGGCGTGGCGCAGAGCTGTGGAATAGCCCACGGCCGCCTTTGCGGAAAAATACTGTGCCGTCAGGCTGCAGGCAAGGCCGATCATGGCCAGCAGCAGCAAAATGCCGCACCGCACAAGAATATAGTGGAAGCCGTGGGCGGCAATGCCGATGTTCACGATATCCGCCATGACCAGCGGCACGAACAGGTCGAACGTGGCTTCCAGCATCTTGAAAAGGGGCGCAAGCACGCTCTCGCGCTTGTAGTCCTTCAGATAGCCTAGCATCTTGTTCAAGGCGATACTCCTTCTTTCTTGCTTTCTTGCATTATAAGGTTTATGAAATCCTACTTATTATAGCGTACAAAAACTTAAAAAGCCATAGAAAATGTTTTTATTGCAAAAGTGTGCTGAAAACCGCCGGGCAAAATGCCGAAAACGGTTGAAACCAGGGTGGGGGTATGCTACAATGATTTTAAATATTGCACAAAAGGGGAAACAGGAATGCTGATAAGTTTGGTCGTTCCGTGCTACAATGAGGAAGAATCACTTCCCATTTTTTATAAAGAGGCCAGCAAGATCGCACAGCAGATGGGAATATCCCACGGAGCAGATTTTGAGTTCATCTTTGTGGATGACGGCTCAAAAGACCGCACACTGCAGATCGCGCGGGAATTGCACCGGAAAGATGCCCGTGTGCGGTACATCTCCTTCAGCCGGAACTTTGGCAAGGAAGCAGGCATTTATGCCGGATTAAAAGCGGCAAAGGGCGATTATGTAGCAACGATGGATGCGGATCTGCAGGACCCGCCCTCGCTGCTGCCGGAAATGCTGGAGCTGCTGCTCTCCGGCGAATATGACTGCGCGGCCACCCGCCGCACGACACGCGAGGGTGAACCGCCCGTTCGCAGCTGGTTTGCCAAAAAGTTTTATCAGATCATCAATAAGCTCTCGGATACAGAGATCGTGGATGGAGCAAGAGACTTCCGCCTGATGAGCCGCAAAATGACTGATGCCGTGCTGAGCATGGCGGAATATAACCGCTTCAGCAAGGGCATTTTCAGCTGGGTCGGCTTTAAAACAAAGTGGATCGACTACAAAAACGTAGAGCGTGTGGCGGGCACAACAAAGTGGAACTTCTGGGGTCTGCTCAAATATTCGATCGAAGGCATTGTGGGCTTTTCCACAGCTCCGCTGCTGATGGCGGCGGGCCTTGGCCTTGCCTTTTGCGTATTGGCGTTTGTAGGCATCATGATCGTGGTGGTGCGTGCACTGATGTTCGGCGACCCTACTTCCGGCTGGCCGAGCCTTGTCTGCATCATCCTTTTGTGCAGTGGTGTGCAGCTGCTGTGTACGGGCATTGCAGGCGAGTACCTTGCCAAAACATATCTTGAAACAAAGCACAGACCGATCTATATTGCTGCTGAGACCGAAGAAGATCTGGACGCGGAATAAGGCGTTTCAGGAAAAATGTATTTTTAACGGGGTGCCAGAAGAAGCTGATCTGGTACCCCGCTTTTTTTGAGCAGGGAAAAATGGATACATACAGATAGGCGTTGTACCCAAAGCCATTTCCTGCTATACTAAAAACTGACTAGAAACTGGAAGAATGGTGAGCAGATGGCAAAAAGACAAGACGGCGGCATCCGGCTGCGCCCGGTGGGCACCCGCAAGCATCGGCAGAACGCTCCGGCCTACAGCCCGGCGGGCACCGGCTGCCCGGCCTTTGAGCAGGCAGTGGAAAATTTATATAAAGGCCAGAACGAAGAAAGCTTCTGGACGCTGATGGGCGCTTTGAACTATGCACTGGAAATGGAGACCCATGTTCTGGTGCCGCTGCGCACGGCACTGACGGTGCACAACACGCCTGCACCGTGGACGGAGCATCCGGTGCCCACGGCAAAGGCTAAGGACCTGCAGTTGTGGACCCTGCGCAACGAGAAGGGCCGCACATGGCTGCCTATGTTTACCTCTGCAGCTGCGGCCTGCGCCGACCGCAGCACTTCTGCCCGGCCAATGGCAGATTACACCCTGCAGGATGCCATGGAGCTGGCCCTTTCCACTGAGGGGATCGACGGCGTGGTGCTGGACCCGTGGAGCCACTCGGCTACGCTGGACGGCGCTCTGCTCAACGGTTTGCTGCACGCGGGCCATACGCCGGAAGACCCCGGTGATGAGAAAGCGGATGCCGGAAAGGAAGCCGCCCGCAAGGGCAACTGGGCGCAGGCTGTGGAATGCTTTGAAAAAGCAGCCGAGCTTGGCAGCGCCATGGGACTTGCCCTGCTGGCAGACTGTATTTATAAGGGCCGCGGCACCCGCACGAACCGTGCCGAGGCCCGTCGCATGTGGAAGGAAGCAGCAGACGGCGGCGAGATCTTATCCAACATTGCACTGGGCGATGACTGCGCTGCCCGGGGCGATAATGGCCGGGCACTTTTGTATTACCGCCGTGCCCGCGCCAACGCAGCCCATATGCCGGATATCGAGTACACTCCGCAGGTGTGCCTGCGTGTGGCCCAGACTGAAACGCGCTACACCAGCCGCAAAAAGGCGCTGGCACTGGCCGCAGAAGCAAGGCAGGGCTTTTCCATCAAGGCCCGTGAGCACGAGCCGGACGCAGAGCAGTGGCTGGCCGAAGCCGACCAGCTCATCCGGGAACTGACCAGTGAACCGCCTGTCCGGGCCACAGCTTACGACATGGAATCTTTACAATTGGACTAAAAAATCGTCATATCGGGACGGTAAGATATACTCGGAAATGATTTGAAGAGCTGCGCCCAAGATGCACAGCACCGGAGAGGAAACAGACAGTATGAGCAAAGTAATCGGCATCGATCTCGGCACGACCAATTCCTGCGTGGCAGTGGTGGAGGGCGGCAAGCCCGTGGTCATCACCAATGCGGAGGGTGAGCGCACTACCCCCAGCGTTGTGGCCTTCACGAAGGACGGTGAACGTCTGGTGGGCGGTGCGGCCAAGCGCCAGATCGCCACAAATTCCGGGCGCACCATCTCCAGCATCAAGCGCCATATGGGCAGTGACTACCGGGTGCACATCGACGGCAAAGACCTGACCCCGCAGGAGATCAGCGCCATGATCTTGGCCAAGATCCGCCGCGATGCCGAGAGCTATCTGGGCGAACCGGTGACCGAAGCGGTCATCACGGTGCCCGCCTACTTCGACGACAGCCAGCGCAAGGCTACGCAGGATGCAGGCCGCATTGCAGGCCTGAACGTGCTGCGCATCATCAACGAGCCTACCGCTGCCGCTGTGGCCTATGGTTTGGATAACGAAGCGGCGCAGAAGATCCTCGTCTACGACCTCGGCGGCGGCACCTTTGATGTGTCCATCATCGAGATCGAGGACGGGACCTTTACGGTGCTTGCCACCGGCGGCGACACCCATCTGGGCGGTGACGACTTCGATCAGCGCATCGTGGAATATGCCGTGGCCGAGTTCAAAAAATCGGATCGCATCGACCTCTCCCGCGACCCGGCAGCTATGGGCCGGCTGAAAGAGGAAGCCGAAAAGGCAAAGAAGGAGCTTTCTGCCGCGCCGTCGGCACAGCTGAACCTGCCCTTTATCGCAGTGGGCAAGGACGGCCCTCACCACTTGGATATCTCGCTTTCCCGCCCGCAGTTCGAAATGATGACCGGCGACCTGCTGGCCCGCACAGTGGCTCCTGTGCAGAATGCGCTGCGGGATGCAGGCATTTCTGCCAGCCAGCTGGGAAAGGTGCTGCTGGTGGGCGGCAGCACCCGGATGCCTGCGGTGGAGCGTCAGGTGAAGGAGCTGCTGGGCTGCGAACCCAGCCACAGCCTGAACCCGGACGAGTGTGTTGCCATGGGTGCGGCTGTGCAGGGCGGTCTGCTGCAGGGCGGCGGCAAGCTGGCCGGTGCCACCGGCGCAGCGGCGCAGGGCCTTGTGCTGATGGATGTGACCCCGCTGACCCTCTCCATTGAGACGCTGGGCGGCGTGGCCACCCCGCTGATCACCCGCAACAGCATGATCCCCACCCGCAAGAGCCAGATCTTTACCACGGCACGCCCCATGCAGACCAGCGTGGAGATCAACGTGCTGCAGGGCGAGCGCCACTTTGCCCGCGACAACAAGAGTCTGGGCAAATTCAAGCTCACCGGCATCCGGGCAAGTTTCTCCTCCAAACCGCAGATCGAAGTTACCTTCGATATCGACGTGAACGGCGTGGTGAAGGTGTCTGCCAAAGACCTTGGCACCGGCCGGGAGCAGAACATCACCATCACCGGCAGCACCAACCTTTCGGAAAATGAGATCCAGCGCGCCATGGCAGACGCTGCCGCCTACGAGGCCGAGGACAGCCGCCGCAAGGAGCGGCTGGACCTGCACAATCAGGCCGAGGTGCTGGCCTACAAGGTGGACGAGGCTCTTTCCAAATGCAAAAAGGAGCTGGACAAGGACGAGAAGAACCGCATCAAAACCGACCTCGCCAACCTCCGCCGCTGCCTGCGCAAGGATAAGCCCGAAAAGATGAATGAAAACGAGGAAGCCAATCTCCGTCAGGCCAAGACCCAGCTGGAAGAGAGCGCAAACCATCTGATGGTGCTGTATACCAGTGAGCAGGATAGCAGCGATAACGGAGAAAATAATCTGTAATTTTACCAGCAGGACGGCAGATAGTTTCCGAAGTAAATGATCCGCTGGGGTGGGATCCTGTTGCCGCAGGCAATAGGGTGGGCGATGGAACGGCCCGTTGCATTTGCGTGGAAAGCTATCTGATGGCCTGCATCATAAGAACAACAAAAACGCTCCGCTGTGTTTTGCACAGCGGAGCGTTTTCTATGTGGAAAAGCCTTACAGCATCTTAGAAAGGAATGCTTTCAGTCTGGGATGCTTCGGATTCGTGAACAGTTCCTGCGGCGGCTCGTCCTCCTGGATCTTGCCGTCGTCGATGAAGATGACGCGGTTGGACACCTCGCGGGCGAAGCCCATTTCGTGGGTGACCACCAGCATGGTGATGCCGGTGTGGGCCAACTCCTTCATCAGTTCCAGAACCTCGCCCACCATTTCGGGGTCGAGGGCGCTGGTGGGCTCGTCGAACAGGATCACGTCCGGATCCATGGCAAGGGCACGGGCAATGGCAATACGCTGCTGCTGGCCACCGGAAAGGCTCTTGGGGTAGGCATCGGCCTTGTCGGCCAGACCCACGCGGGCCAGCAGTTCGTCTGCCTTGGCGGAGATGGCTTCCTTATCCTTCAGCTTCAGCAGGGTAGGGGCCAGCTCCAGATTTTTCTTCACAGTCAGGTGCGGGAACAGGTTGAAGTGCTGGAACACCATGCCCATCTTCTGGCGCACAGCGTCGATGTGGGCTTCATCCACCTCGGTGCCCTCAAATTTGATGCTGCCGGAGGATGGGATCTCCAGCCGGTTCAGGCAGCGCAGAAAGGTAGATTTGCCGCAGCCGGAGGGGCCGATCAGGCAGACCACATCGCCGCGGTAAATATCAATATCGATGCCCTTCAGCACGTCCAGCGTGGGGGTGGGCTGCTTTGCGCCCGACTTCTTTTCGCCGCCGTAGGTTTTTGTCAGGCCGCGGACTTCCAGAATTTTATCGGTCACTTTGAGCCAGCCTCCTCTCAAACTTTGCCAGCAGACGGGTGAACAGCATGACCAGCACAAGGTAGATCAGCGCAACGCCCAGCAGCGGGAACATGGCCTCGTAGGTGCGGTTCATGATGCCCTGTGCGGCGTACAGCAGCTCCTTGCCGCCGATGACCGTGATCAGGGAGGTATCCTTCAGCAGGACGATGAACTCGTTGCCCAGTGCGGGCAGCACCGCACGGATGGCCTGCGGGATGATGATGACCACCATGGTGGTCATGTAGTTCAGGCCAAGGCTACGTCCGGCCTCCATCTGGCCGGGGTCAACGGCCATCAGGCCGCCGCGGATGATCTCGGACACATAGGCACCGGAGTTGATGCCCAGTGCCAGCGCACCTACCATGGTAAAGTTGCGGCTGTTGGCAAAAATGACCATGCTCATGATGAGCAGCTGCACCATCATGGGCGTGCCGCGGATGATGGTGGTGTAAATTTCGCAGATGATGTTGAAGAAGCCCAACACCGGGTTCTTGTGGCCGGGGCGCTGCTGGTCGTGTGCTACACGCACCAGAGCTACCACGCTGCCCAGCACGATGCCCAGTGCCAGCGCAATGGCAGTGACCAGCAGGGTGGTGCCCACGCCGTTGATGTACTGCGTCCAGCGGTCTTTCAGGATGAAGGCCTGATAAAACTTGAAGAAGAATTCCTGCTCGAAGTTGAGCGTAGTGCCGCTGTTGAGCAGCTCTTTGAGCAGTTCGTACTGTGCAGCCATTCGCATCCTCACTTTCCTGTTCTGATTTTGTTAATCTTTTGTAACCACTTATTTCCAAAAAAGGGGAGGTGCCCCAGTTGGGGGCTGCCTCCCCGTGGCTCAGATGTCAGCCGCCGGATTATTCAGCGGTGATGTACTTGTCCACGATGGCCTGCAGGGTGCCGTCAGCCTTCAGCTCTTTCAGAGCGGCGTTGACGGCATCTTCCAGAGAAGAACCCTTTGCCATACCAATGGCGTAATCTTCCTCGGCGTAGCTGGTATCCAGGATCTTCAGGCCGGGGTTGGCAGCAATGAACTCCTGGGCGGGAGCGTTGTCGATGACCACAGCGTCCACCTGGCCGTTGTTCAGGGCCTGCACAGCGGTCAGACCGTCATCGTAAGCAACGACGCTGTCCTCGCCGAAGTCGTCGGTGCAGTAGATGTAACCGGTGGTGCCGCGCTGGGTGCCGATGATCTTGCCGGCCAGATCGTCAGCGGAAGCAATGTCAGAATCCTCGGGCACGATGATGGACTGGATGCCCTCGGCGTAGGTGTCGGAGAAGTCCATGACCTTCTGGCGCTCGTCGGTAACGGTAACGCCGGCCATGACCATGTCGCTCTTGCCGCTCTGGGTAGCCAGCAGGGCCGCGTCGAAGTCCATGTCGTCGACCTGCAGCTCCAGGCCCAGCTTTTCAGCAATGGCGCCAGCGACCTCAATGTCGATACCCTCGAGATCACCACTGTCGGTGGTCATCTCATACGGGGGGAAAGCGGCGTTGGTGGACATCGTCAGCTTGCCGGCGGTGACTGTGGTCAGCGCCGCAGGTGCAGCCTCAGCAGTGGAGACAGCCTCGCTGGAAGCAGCCTCAGAGGAAACAGCCTCGCTGGAAACAGTATCGGTGGAAGCGGAACCGCCGCAGGCGGCCAGACTCAGCATCATAGCGGAGCTGAGCATCAGAGCAGTGATTTTTTTCATGATGATCTCCTCGATTCATTGTATCTCAATGTTTGTACCTTCCCAAGCCCTCACTTGGTTGATGTATACAGTATAACTGCATAAATATGTAAAGTCAATGTATATTTAATAACTTCGGCGTTTTACATGGGCAGAGCAGGGGAGTGGAAAGTTTTTTGTGCAATCTGGCGGGAGCGG
>OLQW01001200.1_pt1 | contig 12406 bp, 9 predicted proteins | sample 1672901 | NCBI WGS metagenome assembly OLQW01 (sample SAMEA3136735, study PRJEB25190) | human gut metagenome | reverse complement strand
AAAGAAAATCCTGCGTGCAGCACACGCCTATGAAACCAGCCGCGGCTCCTTTGCCGTGCCAGGAGAAGGAGGCACCAGATAATGAAACAGTACGAAACAGTCATAGGACTTGAAGTCCATGTAGAACTTGCAACAAAAACAAAAATTTTCTGCGGATGCTCCACTGAATTCGGAGGAGCACCCAATACACATACATGCCCGGTCTGCACAGGTATGCCGGGTTCCCTGCCTGTATTAAATAAGAAAGTAGTAGAGTTTGCCCTGAAAGCAGGTCTTGCAGCAAACTGCCAGATCCATCAGTACTGCAAATTTGACCGTAAGAACTATTTCTATCCGGACAACCCACAGAACTATCAGATCTCTCAGTTATATCTGCCAATCTGTCATGACGGATGGGTAGAGATTGAAACCTCTGCAGGCAAAAAGAAAATCCGCATCCATGAAATGCATATGGAAGAGGATGCAGGTAAACTGATTCATGATGAATGGGAAGACTGCTCCCTGGTAGACTATAACCGAAGCGGTGTCCCGTTGATCGAGATCGTATCCGAGCCGGATATGAGAAGCTCCGAGGAGGTTATCGCATATCTGGAAAAGCTCCGCTGCACCATGCAGTATCTTGGAGTTTCTGACTGTAAGCTCCAGGAGGGCTCCATGCGTGCCGATGTCAACCTTTCTGTCCGTGAGGTGGGAAGTGAGACCTTCGGAACAAGAACAGAGATGAAGAACCTGAACTCCTTCAAGGCCATTGCCCGGGCCATCGCCTACGAGGCCCGCCGCCAGGCAGAGCTGCTGCAGGCGGTTGCTGCGCGGCTGGACTGAAAAAGGGGAATTTCGTATGAAGTATTCTACTGCTGCGCCGGCTGCGGTGCGGGCATTGATCCGAGAGGGTGAACTGACCGGCCCCACGACCGGTTACTGTGACGGCTATGCGCAGGGCAACCTTGTTGTACTGCCTAAGGCGCTGGCATGGGATTTCCTTTTGTTCTGCCAGCGCAACCCCAAGGCCTGCCCGCTGCTGGAGGTGGCTGATGCCGGGGCGCGCAGCTTTTCCCGGTTTGCGCCGGGCAGCGATATCGCCCGCGATATTCCGCGCTACCGCATCTACAAAAACGGTGTGCTGGCAGAGGAAACGACCGATGTTGTGCGCTATTTTGAAGAACGGAAGGATCTTGTCAGCTTCCTGATTGGGTGCAGCTTTTCCTTTGAGGCTGCGCTGCTGGAGGCGGATATTCCCGTCCGGCAGATTGAGGAGGGCGTCAACGTGCCGATGTACAACACAAATATCCCCTGCGAGTCTGCAGGGGGATTCAGCGGCACGATGGTGGTCAGCATGCGGCCCATTCCCTATGCAAAGATTCCGGCGGCGGTTACTATTACGGCCGGGATGCCCCGCGTTCACGGTGCGCCGGTACAGATCGGCGCACCGGAGGCCATCGGTATTACAGACCTTGCACACCCCGATTACGGTGACGCCGTGACGATCTATCCCGGTGAGATGCCGGTATTCTGGCCCTGCGGTGTCACACCGCAGGCGGTGGTCATGCACTCAAAGCCGGAATTTTGCATTACCCACGCGCCGGGGCACATGTTCCTGACCGACATCAAAAACACGGCGCTGAAATATTAAAAGGAGGCCTTCGTATGCCGTCCATTGATTTGAACTGTGATTTGGGGGAAAGCTTCGGAGCCTATACGATCGGCATGGATGCCGAGGTATTGCCCTTTGTAAGCTCTGCCAACATTGCCTGCGGTTTTCATGCGGGTGATCCGTCTGTGATGAAAAAAAGTGTGCTGCTCTGTAAAAAATACGGCGTGCAGGTAGGTGCGCATCCGGGCCTGCCAGATCTGCAGGGGTTTGGACGCCGCAAAATGGCAATCTCTCCTGCGGAGGCTGAGGCGGATGTCATCTACCAGATCGGTGCGCTGAAGGCCTTCTGTGATGCAGCCGGGGTGCCGCTGCACCATGTTAAGACGCACGGCGCGCTTTATAATATGGCGGCCAAGGACCCGGAGCTGGCGGCAGCCATCTGCCGCGCAGTCAAGGCGGCCGCCCCCGAGGCCATGCTGCTGGCGCTTTCGGGCAGTGAGATGATCAAGGCTGCGCAGGCATTGGGGCTGCGCGTCTGCAGTGAGGTGTTTGCCGACCGGGGTTATCAGCCCGACGGCACCCTTGTGCCGCGAGGTAAGCCCGGCGCGATGATTGAAAATGAGGATGAGGCCATTGCGCGGGTGCTGCAGATGGCAAAGCAGGGGACGGTATGTGCCATAGACGGCAGTACCGTTGCGCTGCGGGCAGATTCTGTCTGCGTCCACGGGGACGGGCCGAAGGCACTGGCCTTTGTGCGGAAGATATCTGCCGCGCTGCCTGCTGCCGGTGTAGAAATCAAAGCACAATAAAATAGACGGTTTTATCATGCTCTGCTGTTGAACGCTTGTGTTCAGCAGCAGAGCTTTTTCTTTTGCCAAAACAGATTCTTTACGGAGGCTTTACCGCGTCTATCTTGTTTCTGCGGGGTACAGGTGTATTTATATAACTGTGATTACACCACAGGAGCAGGGGCGAGGTCAGTGGGTCAGCAGCTCAAAGTGATTCCGCTTCGTGATCAGAAGGCCCTCCTTTTGCAGCTTTGACAGCTCAACTGACATAGCAGCGCGCTCCACACAGAGGAAATCTGCCAGCTGCTGCCGGTCAAAGGGAATGTCAAAGGAAAGTGCTCCCTGCCGAAGCGACTCGGCAGAAAGATAGGAGAGCAGCTTTTCCCGGGTGGTTCGCTTGCTGATATGCGTAACCTTATCATTGAAGAGCAGTATCTTGTTTGCAAGGACGCTGACGAGATTGCGGATAAGCTTTTGGTGATGGTCGCAGGCGGTGGGACAGGCGGTGAGCAGCCGCTTGATATTGAGCAAAAGAATTTCACAATCCTCCTCCGCCACAACGCTGATGTTCAGAATAGCGCCCGGAGTGGCAGCGTAAGGCTCGCCAAAAAAATCCCCGGCGCTGCACTTGGATAAGATGTTGCGGTGCCCCCAGAGATCCTCTTGTATCACAAGGGTGGTACCGGACAGCACAAGGCCCATGACCTCGGTGGAATCCCCGGCGCGGAAAATATAAGCCCCGCGCTGGCGGGCAATTTCGACTGCCTGTACACAGTGCAGAATGGACAAAATCTCATCCTCATTTAAACCGGTAAAGAAAGGACAGCTCCGCAGGATGGAAAGATGATTTTGCATAAAAGAAATCTCCTTGTTTGAAATCAAACATACAGGTTTGCTTTATTATACTATAATAGGGTTGCAAAAGCAAAACGATGTAAACCGGGAGGTAAGAATATGATCCGCAAAATCATCCATATTGACGAGGACAAGTGCAACGGCTGCGGTCTGTGTGCAACTGCGTGCCATGAGGGCGCGATTGACATCATTGACGGCAAGGCAAAGCTGGTGCGGGAGAATTTCTGCGATGGCTTTGGTGATTGTCTGCCCGGCTGCCCTACGGGAGCCATCACCTTTGAAGAACGAGAGGCACCTGCATATGATGAGGCGGCCGTGCAGGAAAGCAAGAAGAAAAAGGAATTACAGGAAAAGATGAAGCACCTGCATGAGGGCGGCTGCCCCGGCTCCCGGATGCGTATGCTGGAGCAGCCGGGGGAGGCTGGCAGCAATATCGCAGAGCCGATGCGGCAGGCTCCCCAGCTCAGGAATTGGCCGGTGCAGATCAAGCTGGCCCCCATCAACGCGCCATACTTCAACAAGACAAAGCTTTTGATTGCGGCGGACTGTACTGCCTACGCATACGCGAATTTTCATCAGGAATTTATGCGCGGCAAGGTTACTTTGGTCGGCTGCCCGAAGCTTGACGCTGTGGATTACAGCGAGAAGCTGACCGAAATCATCCGCAGCAACGAAATTCAGGAGGTGACCATCGTTCGGATGGAGGTGCCCTGCTGCGGCGGCTTGGAGATGGCAGCGAAAAAGGCACTGCAGACCAGCGGAAAGTTCATTCCGTGGCAGGTGGTCACCATTTCCATTGACGGAAAAATTCTGGATTAAAAGCACAGGGCAAAAAAACCACCGAGAAAACACAGACCCGCTAAACGAATACCGCCGAGGAGCTTCCCAGTTGGGAGGCATCCTCGGCGGATTTTTTGGTTTATATAGAAGCGATCCTCACCGGGCAGAAGATAGAGCGTATCCTCCTGGTTGTAAGCCTGTGAATAAAACGCCGCCATTACCGTGTAATCTGTACATCCGTTTCCCCATATTCGTAATGGGGGTCCCATGTGCTTTACTTCTGGAATTACGCTTTACTTGAAATAAAGAAACCAAGGCTATTTTTCAGTTGGCGTACCGCAGGGGTGCCCGGGGTCAGGTCAAAGCCGCAATACAGCAGCGTTGCCTTACCTTTATGCACTACGGCCAGCGGGGTGGTGGGGGTGTTGTCGTAAAAATTCGGGACATTTTCAAGAATGGGCTGCACAGCCTTGTCGTTTTTGGGGATACAAAACGCAACCGCATTCTCCAGAAGTTCCTTCCATTGGTAGTCGGCATAGGCTTTGGTGGGAAATCCCTGCAGTGCAGGGTGTGCGGCGTTGATCATCACGCCGCAGGACGCCTTGCTGGGGAAAAATACCGGCGACCAGAACACCGGAATAAAGTTGCAGGGAATCTGTTCGGGAAACAACTCACGCGGCACAAGGGCGCGGCCTCCGGTTTCGCAAATTTTTTCCAATTCGGCTGGTGTGTGAACAGTCGGCAAGGCAGTATCCGGGGTATCCGCAAAAACAAAGATGCGCCAGCTGTTGCTGTAGGTGCCTACCGCCACTGTTACATCGAGCTGCGCCGAATGGTCGAGGCCGGAGAGTGGGATGTGCAGCATCGGCTTTCGTGTCTTTATATGGCAAAACACCTCGTCACCCTCGCGGATGGTGACATCATAGCAGAGATCCTGCGTGGGTTCTGGACCGAAATCATAGAGCGACAGCGCGGCATCAAGAAACTCCGTTGTGGTAAAGATGCGTTTCGCCTTGAACAGCGGCACCACAGGCCCCGCAAAACGCCGAAATTCGTCGGCTGTCAAAATCCCCTTGCTGCGTCCAAACACATCCAAAAGTCCTACGGTCGCTGTTTTTTGCCCGGTGTAGTCGGTCAGGGAGAGCAGCTCGAATCCGCCGAAATCCTGAGTGCGCAGGGCTGCCTCAATATCCTCTTTATACAGCTTGGCGGCCAGATTCCCGGAGGCATCGATGTAAGCCTGCCGCCTTTCATGGACACCGCTTTGCTGTGCCAGCTTGCGCACTGCCTCAAAATTGATGGGCCGCATGGCGCCGGAATAGTCCGCAATGCAATCCGTGTCGGGGTAGACGCAGTACTGACCGACCTCAAAAGAAATAACAGGGACGGGTGTGTCGGCTACGGCATCGGCGTAGTCCAGTGCAGTATTTTCCGCAGCGCGATCCTGACAGTGCTGGATACGCACCGGGTGACCGGCAGCCCGGAACGCACAGAGATAATCCTCACAGGGGAGAAGCGGGTGGTCAAAATTGGAGGTGAGGGTGTACAGCCGGCGCGGGTCAATGGCTTTGACGGCGGTCGTGATCTCCTCCAGCAGGGAGAAATCGCCCAAGTTTTCATTGCCGTTGGAGAAAAACAAAAAGGACGGATGGTTGCCGTAGGTGCGGGAAATGTTCAGCGCCTCCTGCAGGAAATAGCTGCGGTGAGCAGGGTCGTCACCGACCTCCGGCACATGTACGTCGCGGTTGAGCCAAAGCGGCATCTCAACGCTGAGGTAGAGCCCCAGTTCATCGGCGGCGGCAAAGGCGGCCTCCGGCGGGCACCACGCATGGAACCGAACATGGTTTAACCCATATTCCTTGGCTGTGCCCAGCCGCTGCAGCCATGCGCCCTTGTCCATGGCTGGGTAGCCGGTCAACGGAAACTGCGCACAGTCGATGGTGCCGCGCAAAGAAATCTGCCGCCCATCCAGATAAAATTTCTTATCCTGTACAGCAATGCACCGCATACCGAATTTTGTTTCGGTACAGTCAACATCATCACCGCACCGGAATTCTGTGACAAGCGTGTACTGCGTGGGAGTAAACTCGTTCCAATGGTGTGCGCTGGGCAGAGGCAGGGTGAAATAGTTTACCTGCTTGGAGGTGAACAACCTTACAGAATTTTGCTGTTCGGCCACGATACCTCCATCGGCGTCCGCAATTTGAAAACGCAGTGTGCCGCTGTCCTGCCGCTCCGGTGAATGGACATTGCAGGCCGTTACAACGCGAACGCGCACACTGTCGGCGGCAGGGTACACCTGCACATCCGCCACATGGCATGGGGGGCAGATTTGCAGCTCGATACGCCCCACCACACCGATCCAGTAGTCCTGCGTGTCGGGGCTGTAACCGCTGGCCATATCGCCTAAGCTGAGCAGGTCACGGTTGTCGAGGCGCAGGGTCAGGGTATGTCGGCCAGGGGTGAGTTTTCCTGTCAGGTCGTAGATGTGCGGGGCAGATAACTCCACAATCTGGCGCCCGATTTCCAAATCATCGACCCACAGGCGGCTGGCCATGTTGACGCGCTCCAGAAACAGTGTGACGGCCTGCCCGGCAAAGTCAGCAGGAATATCCACTTCGCGCTGCAGCCAAAGCGGGGCAAGGTATGCGTACCGCTGGCGGGGTGCGCGCAGGGTGTCGGGGTCGGTTTCGCCGGTATAGTGCAGCGGCGTGCCGATGCCGTTTTCGCAGGCAGAGCCGGGCAGCACAAAGGGGCTGCCCTCCCAGCGCCCGTCAGGGGCAGTAAAGCATGCAGCTTCATCGGTGCGGCAGCGCCATGTTCCGCGCAGATCCAGTATTTTCATACAGCACCTCAAAATTCACAGTAGATGTCATCCTTCCATTCCGAAAGGAAAAGATAGCAATCCCGGCCGTACAGCAGCCTTGCCGGTATGCGCCACGGCACACCGCAGTAGTATTCATCGGCAACCAACACACCATCGGCATAGATTTGCGCGGTGTCGCAGACATCGGGGATCTCGACAAAGCCTTCGGGTGTGGTGACCGTAAGGCGTTTACAGGTGATATTGCGGGGTGTGCCAAGCTGCAGCTCCTGCCGATACGGCGGCAAAAACGGCAGCGTGTCCAGCGGTTCCGCCTGCAGAACGGCGGGGAAGAAGGGCTTTTGTACGCTATGCTGCACAAATCGCGTTCCGTTCCAGACGGAGTATGCAAAATTGCCCGGCTGTACGGCGTGTATCTGGTTATCGGCAGTGTAGACATCACAGCCATCCCCCAGTACGACCTGACCGTTCAGCTTGCGCAGATACAGTGCTTGCGCGAACGGCAGTGTTACTACGCACAAATCACCAAACCGATGGGTGTCCGGCAGAGCAGCGGGACGGTAGGCTGTAGAGCCAAAGCAGTAGCAGGGCTCTATGCCGTCAAGCGCTGCAAAAAAGATGGTGTTTCCGTCCCGGCAGATCGGCTGCGCGGTGGCATAGGTAAGGGTTTCGCCGCACAACTCCAGCCCGAACGGCAGGATAAAGGACGCCCCGCCCGGCACGGTCAACGGCGGAAAGCAGACTGCTCCGGTGTCGAATCGGACATCCTCCACACGCTGCATACAGCGCAGCCGCTGGTACTGGTTTACAAAGACGAAACCGCGCGTGCCGTCACTGCGCATGGCATAGCGCAGCGCGGCAGTGTTGTCTGGGGTTGCCTTTTCGGGGGACGGCACATAGGGCAGTGGTGCCAGCAGACTGCCGAAATCCCTGACAAAGAGGTGCAGCAGGTTCAGCAGGCGGTAGGTATCCCCGGTCTCGCCGTAGGGGGAGATGGCGGTGTGCTCAAAATAAGAGAGGATCGGGCAGTCGTTGGGATAGCCGGAGGCACGGCTCTCGTTCAGGGTCGAATGCCGCCCGATCTTATTGATGCCGCCGTGGTACATATAGTAGCCTACAAGGTTGTTGCCGCTGCCCAGCTTTACCAGTGAAAGCGCATAGGCGTCCTGCGGGGAAACGATGACGCGGCGGTGGTGGGTGGGCTGCAAACCGCAGCCGAGCTCACAGGTGGCAAAGGGGTAGAACAGCTTCCGTTTGCGACCCACGAGGCGCAGATGCACTTTGCGCTGGAAAAATGCAAAGATGGATACAAGATCCAATAAATATGGAGGCATTTGTATGAAACGCACCATTCGGGTTTTCAGTTTGCTGCTGGCAGCCGTGATGCTGCTGAGCGCACAGGCACTTGCCACAGAACCGGCACAGGCGGTTACGGACGTGGAACATTCTGGGCAATATTTATGTGGACTGCCGCGCGTAGAACCGGCACAGGCATTCACGGACGTAACGAAACAGGATTATTTTTATGACGCTGTCAACTGGGCGGTCGAAAAGGAAATCACGTCTGGTGTCAGCAAGGACGTATTTGCACCGAATCAGGACTGCACCCGCGCCGACTTTGTGACCTTCCTCTGGCGCGCCGCCGGGAAGCCGATCGTGAATTACGCGATGAGCTTTTCTGATGTGAAAGAGAGTTCCTATTACGCAGAAGCTGTCCGCTGGGCAGCAAGTCTCGGCATTGTCACCGGTCTCAGCAAGAACACCTTCGGCGCAGCGAACGCCGTGACCCGCGAACAGGCGGTCACAATGCTCTGGCGCTTTGCAAAGCAGCAGGGCTTCGACACTAGGCAGGGCGGCATGGCGATCCGCGAGTATGCCGACTATGACAGCCTTTCCGCGTATGCCCGCGAGGCGATGGCGTGGGCAGTCAACACCGAAATCCTCAAGGGCTCCAATAACCGCCTGCTGCCGGATGCCGCCTGCACCCGCGCCCAGCTTGTGACGCTGCTGTACCGGCTGGAGTCCCAGGCCACTGACATGGTCAATTACAGCGGTGACGTGACCGACTGGATGTATGCGCCCGAAAGCAAAGATACGGCGGTCAATTTGCTTGTGAGCATCGATACTGTCGCGCACGGCAGCGCAGGCGGCAGCCTGCAGCAGGCAAACGCTGCAGTTTCTCTGATGAAGCTCGCTATGAACGAGAGCGGAAAGGTCGAAGAAGCAGCGAAAACTTATCTGGCCGGAATGAATGCAACGCAGAAGGACTTCTTCTCCTTCCAGTGGCAGCAGGCGCTTCGTCAGGCAAACGCCTTGCTGGACGGCAGCGAGGATCCCGCGATTCTGGACGACGCCGGCGATGCCGGTTTTGACCTGAAGGCAGTCAGCAGCGCCAAGGTCGATGCCTTGGATAAAACCGTGACAGAGCTGCTGCGCGATGCTGGCGTCACGGACGAATGGAAAAATCACACAGACCTGGAGCCGTTCAACGCCGCCTGAGCTGTCAATTCTTCTTTTGTCGAATCTGATAAATTTATGGAGGTTTCCGGATTTCGGAAGCCTCCATGTTTTTTGTACGGCAATCTTCAACTGAGTTTCAGCCGCCGCTGCGGAACCGGACGGCAGATATTTTTCTGCTGCTCACCTGAATGTAAATTGGGGTACTGCCTTACATAACTGTTTTCATAAATATCATGGAATTTTGCGACAAAGAGAGCCTGCTGCTGTTCTCGCTCAGTTCCAGCCGTTGTTTGTGAGCCATAGACCTTATAGTCACCACAATTATCTGCCGACAATGATTCCAACTCAAATGATTTCTGGCAATGATATGACCGTGACTACTATTTGACTACTATCATCCGAAATCCTCAAAAAGCCGGTTTGCCCAGTGTTTTCAATGGTTTTCAAGAAATTCAGCGAAACAGGATGTTTTCGGTAAAAACCGTACAACCCTTGAAAACACAGCATTTTATCCGTTAATGCCTGAAAACTCCGACCGTCGACATTGCTCCTGTCAAGCTCTATCCTTATGTAAAAAGCAAGACGCAAACTCAAATGCATGAGCTTGCGTCTTGCTTTTGCCCGTACCAGCTGTACCCCTATGACACATTGTGTACCTATGGGGCGAAACAGTTGGCCTGTCCGGGGTTTTTTTATGCGATATCGTACTGACTCTTGTAGATTTCGTAATAGAAGCCCTTTTTCTCCAGCAGATCGCGGTGCCTGCCCTGCTCCACAATACGGCCGTCGCGCAGAACCAGAATGAGGTCGGCATCGACGATCGTGGACAGGCGGTGAGCGATGATGAAGCAGGTCCTGCCGCGCATGAGGCGGTCCATGGCTTTCTGGATGAGCAGTTCCGTACGCGTATCGACATTGGATGTCGCTTCATCGAGAATCAGCAGTTCGCGCTGCGCGAGAAGCGCCCGCGCGATGGTCAGCAGCTGCTTCTGGCCAGAGGAGATCGATGAGGTATCGCTGCCGACCACGGTATCGTAGCCCTTGGGGAGCGTGCGGATAAAATGGTCGCAGTACGCCTCATCGCAGGCGCGGATAATTTCCTCGCGCGTCGCGTCCGGCTTGCCGAAGGCTACGTTCTCGGCGATCGTGCCGCCGAAGAGCCATGTGTCCTGCAGCACCATGCCGAAGCGGTCGCGTGTGGAGGCGCGGGAATAGTTCGCAATGTCGTGCCCGCTCAGCAGGATGCTGCCGGAATCGACGTCGTAGAACCGCATGAGCAGATTCACAATCGTCGTCTTGCCCGCACCGGTTGGGCCGACGATGGCGACGTGCTGGCCCTTTTCCACATGCAGGTTCAAATCTTGGATGAGTTCGGTATCCGGCTCATAGGCAAAATCCACATGTCGGAACTCCACGCTGCCGTCTCCGCCCGCAGGAAGAGCTTGTTCGATCGGCGCTTCCTCCGGCAGCTCCAGCAGATCGACGACGCGCCGGGCGGCCGCCTTGGCCTGCTGCAGCGTACTCAGGCCGTTGGAAATCTGCTCGAGCGGCTCGGAAAACTGCCGTGCAAACAGCACCAGCGTCACAATCACGCCCACCGGAACGCCCTGCCGCACGATCAGCCAGCCGCCGAGCAGATTGATGGCGATATACGCCAGCGAGTTGGACGCAGTGATGACCGGCTGGACGATGGCGGAGAGATAGGTTGCTTTCGCCTCGGAGACGCGGCGCGCATCGTTGATCTCCGCGTGGCGTTTGGCGCAGTGCTCCTCGAGATTGTAAGCCTTTGTCGTCGCGTAGTTCGTGTAGGCTTCTTCCACGACGGAATACAACTCGCCGGACTGCTTGAACATCTGATGGAAATACGTTTCCGACCGGCCCGCGATCTTTGCTGACAGCCAGATGGAAACCGGCATAAACGCGATCACGGCCAGCGAAAGCTGCCAGTTCTGCAGGAACATCACGACCGCGATGGCAAGGATCTGCAAAAAGCCGCCCGTGATGGTATCGAGCACGGTATGCAGGGAGCCGCCGATCCGGGACACGTCCTCCGTCATGCGCGAGAGAATATCGCCGACGGGCGTGTGATCGACAAAGCTGACGGGCAGGCGCTGGATTTTGTCGGAGATCTGGATGCGCAGATTGCAGGTAAAATACCGGCTGACGGCGCGGTTGAGCAGCTGCATTTTGCCGTAACTGATGGCGGCGCGCAGGAGATACACACCGGCCAGCGCCAGAAGCCCCGGCGCGAGCTGCGCCAGCACGGACGCGCCCGTCTCCGGCGCGTCAAAATAATCGATCAGGATCTGCACCAGCGCGCCCATCTGCGTCGGGATGATCAGCGCACACACAACGAGCGCCAGGCTCATGACGACGCCGAGTGCAAGCTGCCAGCGGATGGCCTTCGCGCCCTTCAGCAGCTGAATAAGCGCGTCGGCGGAAACGTGGTTTTTCTGTTCCTGCTTCACTTCGCGTCACCTCCTGTCTGCGAGGCGTAGATCTCCTGATAGATCTTACAGCGGGACAAAAGTTCCGCGTGTACACCGTGATCGACCAGCCGCCCGCGGTCCATGACGAAGATGTGATCCGCGTTCATAGCCGAGGTGATGCGCTGGGTAATGACGATCTGGGTCTTGCCCTGAATTTTCTCATTGAGGCTCCGGCGCAGGTTCGCTTCTGTCAGGAAGTCGAGCGCAGAGAAGCTGTCGTCGAAGACATAGATCGGCGCGTCCTTCAAAATCGCGCGTGCGATGCACAGACGCTGCTTCTGGCCGCCGGAGAGGTTCTTGCCGGACTGCTGGAGCGGATGCTCCAGATGCTCGGGCAGGGAATTGAGGAAAGGTGTGAGCTGCGCGATATCGGCGGCTTCGAGAATGTCCGCTTCCTCCGCGCCGGGACGGCCCATCTCGATATTGTGCCGGATAGTGCCGGAATACACGGCGGTCTTCTGCAGGACGCAGCTGATGTTCTTCCGGATCACGCCCCGGTCGATCTGCGAGGCACTGACGCCATCGAAGAGGATCTGTCCCTCAGTCGGCAGGCGGAAGGACAGCAGCAGCTGCACGAGCGTACTTTTGCCGCTGCCCGTGCCGCCGATGACGGCGATCT
>OLQW01001192.1_pt1 | contig 12450 bp, 8 predicted proteins | sample 1672901 | NCBI WGS metagenome assembly OLQW01 (sample SAMEA3136735, study PRJEB25190) | human gut metagenome | reverse complement strand
CTTTCTGTATCTAAAACTAGGTAACTTTCTCGATACAGAGAAACTGGAAAACCGTACCTTGCAATATTGTAAGGTATTCCTCAGCGACGCCCAGAACCAGATAAAAGAGTTAGAAGAATCTCTCCTTTATCAGGAGTTTCTGAAAGGCGCAAACCTCACTATCGTGGAACAGACTCCACTGAATGGCAGCAAGGTGAGTCTGCTGATCAAGACAACGGACTCCCAGACTTCCATTCTCTTCCACAGTCTTCGCCTTACAGAGGAGGAGGCTAAGGGAAAGGATTCGTACGAACAGACCCGTCTTCTCTTCAATAAATACCTGAAGACTATCGAAGGTACGGATATGACAATGGAACGCAACCTGATTCGCACCTGGATATACGTCACCAACATCGATGTAAACTATCAAGGCGTAGTAGAAGCCCGTAATGACATCTTCGATAAAGAGGGATTGACAGCCGACACCCACTACATCGCCAGCACAGGTATCGGTGGCGCCACTCCGGTACGCCATGCAGCTGTAGCCATCGACTTCCTCACCATCCCCCATATCAAGGAAGAGGACAAGAAGTATCTTCAGGCACTCGAACATCTGAATCCTGCCCATGAATATGGAGTAGCCTTCGAACGAGGAACCCGGCTTACGCTACCTACCCATACTCTCCATCCAGAAGGAAGCCAGCAGTTCAAGCAACAATACTTCATCTCCGGTACAGCCAGTATCGACAAGCATGGAGATGTGGTCTATGAAGGAGACATCGTGCGCCAGACCGGCAGACTGCTTGAGAACATCGGCGCCCTGCTGAAAGATGGCGATGCCACGATGAATGATATCCAATACTTCATCATCTATCTGCGCGACATCTCCGACTATCATACGGTTGACAGACTGATGCAGCAGTTTTATCCACAAATCCCCCGCATCATCGTGGAGGCAAAAGTATGCCGCCCCGGCTGGTTGATAGAAATGGAATGCATTGCAGAGAAGGAATTATGTTCTACAGAATAAGGAATTATAAAGATTCCGTTATCTAACCTTTGTCGGAATCCTCTTATCACTCATGATTTCATTTCCTGCCGCACGGGCATCCAGCTCTACTGGCTTGGATGTGAAATCAGGGGTATTATAGGAATCCAGCAACTCATCGTAGTATTTCTTCGGATTGCGCTGTGGCAAGAGGAACGGCTTGCTTACATTGCCCTTGTCATCAATGCAGGCAAGATAAAGACGGGTATAGAGACCGTCACCGCGACGGGATGTAAAGACAAACCAATGGGAATCCTTGCTCCAGTTGTGCCAGCTATCTGTATTCCTGCTATTGGCAGCCGTCATTGGTCGCGCCTGTTCCGTCTTCAAATCCAGCAACCAGTTATCCGCTTCCTTATGCCAGATAGGGAAACAGCCATAGTCGCTCATCGTAAACATGATATACCTGCCATCATAAGAAGGACGGGGATGGGTAGCACTCTTGCCCAGTTCACGGGCATTGAAGATGGTATCCATCTTGTTGCCAAACTTACCCGTAGCTGCATCGAAACCTATCTTGCAGATATTATACTTGATATCCTTATAACCGCTTGGGATAGGCTCTGCCGTAGAAGAACAGAAGTAGAGCGTCTTGCCATCAGGAGAGAACACTGGATAAGTCTCGTAATGGTCTTTCGTCATCAGGAGCGAATCCAATATCAGTTCATGGGTTGAAGGCTGATAAACGAAGACATCCGATGCCTGGTCGAAAACTTCGATGCGCTCATCCTTCACGGCATGGAAACTCTGATGGGTGGTATTGGTACTATAGGCGCAATACTTGCCCGATGGATGCCAGTAAGGATAAACCATCGAACCTTTCAGGGAATCATTCTTCGCCTTCAGCCACTCCCGCTTGCCGTTCTGAGAAACAAAGGTTGCGCCATGATCGCCACGCACATGGAAGGTAAACTGATCAGGATTGGTTCTATTTGCTGTATGACAATTGAGACAGGCACCCGGTACTGCGGTATTCTCAAGGATAGCAGTCTCCTCAAAGTTACTCAAGTTGCGCTGATAGATGCCCAACTTGCCATACACCTCATAGCCAGGGGCGATGCGACGATAGGTCAAACCCCAGTCGTTCAGTTCGTATGGGCTGACATGGATATCGAAATCCTGATACTTGAACCTTTCACCATTTTTCAATACATACACAGAGATAGTGAGTTTTCCACCCTTATTTTTTCTCAAGAAGTCGTGCCACTCCTCTACATCAAAGTCCGCATACTCTTTTCCGATAGAAGAGATTTCCTCATCGGTCTTCAATCCAGCCACACTCACTACCATTTCATCCACATCGTCATCCGCCATATTGAAATTAAGCGGAGCGATGTTGACAGGAACCGTAACCCCAATGTAATCAGGGAAGATTTCAGGCAATTGTTTGATCTCTTTTGCCTCACTCCACTGTGAAGGAGAGCAACAAGAACCGAGAGAAACCATCCCCATCACAACCAACAGGACACACAACAGATATTTGATTGTTTTCATATCATTCCAGTTATATTAATCTACATTCTAATAAACCTCTTTCATTCCCTCCTTCTTAGCTTCCTCCTTGTCTTGCACCATCACATAGTGCCAGGCATTGGATACATACGGCTGCTGACCAAGCTGAGGATTCTTCGGATTCTGCATATAAAGCTGGATGAAATTGAGCGTATTGTTCACGTTCTGTGCATCCACACTATATGGGATGGTACGCGGATCGCTATGCATCTTCATCCAGTTGCCGATGAGAATCTCCTGGAAGGAACGTGGAATATGGTCGTAACCCACGAATCTACCCAACGGATAATACTGCACGAACTTCTCCATATTGCGCTGCAGGAGTTCGTAACACATCAGATATTCGTATGCCATCCTGTTATGGTTATCATTCAGGAAGAGCAAGCCCAGCATCTGGTCCATCTCCCGGTCGCTGAAGAGGAAGTCCTGCTTGTTCTCACGATACTTGCGCAGCTTGCCATAAATAGGATGCCGGTTGATAGCCTTCTCATTACCCAGCAGCGCCATCGTCTGGTTCGCCCAATTACTATAGAAGAGCGTCTTCTGCAATCGGCGGAGCAACTTGGCAGCAACCTTGTAATTGCCGTTGATGATTTCGCACTCTATAATCCTGCGGGTCAGACGAGCACTCTTGCGATAATTAGGTATCGCCTCCTGAGCCTCGAACATATATCTTTCGGCATCATTCACCATTCCCAGACGGAAGAAGATTTCTGCAGTAGATACCGGCGAAATCATATCTCGGGTAAAGGTAGGGAACAAGCCCTCGCCTCCATTCTGATAGAACTCGAAAAGGCGGTCGGCAAGAACACCTTTCTGGCTCAAGGCAAGATTCACACAAGAAACACTGAGCGGTGTGGTTGCCGGCTTCTTCTCAGCCTTCTCAATAATCTTATCCCAGTGTTCGGTGCGAACCAGGAAGTCATAGTCTATCAGGTCGTAGGTCATCTCATCAAAGGAAGCCTTGATGCCAAACCAGGAAGCCACAATCACCAATACATAGCTCAAGCCCATCACCACCTTGGATTGCTGCAACTTCTGCATTGTCTTCTGGCGGCAAGAAATCATCCCCAGGAAAGGAATCACTACCGCCCATGCCATCACAACAAAAGGCAACGGAGATACGACACCTGGATAGCGATAATAATTGAGTCCGGCAAAGATGCGGTACATCGGATACTGCAGAGTCTGCGTGCTCAGCAGGATCCAGGCTACGGTAAGCACAAGGATGCAGGCAGAATAGCCGATTCCGGAAAGAATACTGCCCTTCTGCTGCGCATTCTTCAGCGTATCACCTATCATCAGGGCGGCATAAAGGAATACCTCCGGACCCAGGAACCAATAAACCATTGCCGTGCTCACCAGTTCGAACACCACCTTCACCAACCGGTTGTGGAATCGGTTATGAATCCAGCCCATCACCAAAGCTCCGAAAAGTGCAACCACAAAAGAGAGCAGCACATTCTGGTCGCCCATAGCACACCATAGGGCGATACTTGGAAGAAAGCTTAGGAGATAGCCCGGAAAATCATGCTTGGCTCCATATTGCTTCATCAGTCCCCATACGGCAGCCTGAATACCTATCAGGAGCAGTCCGATGATGGCACCGCCCAAAACAGGCATATAGTAGAACTGTACCAAAAACTCACTGATATAGTCAGCCAATCCTCCCGGCAGCACAATGCGCTCCAGGAAATAGCCGGTATCAAAGAGAAACATCTGATACTGTTCCTGAAAGCAGAGCCCTGCCATATACGGCACAGCCCAGAACAGCATCACTGCCACGCCAAAGAGCAACGACAGCAGCGGTTTCCAAGTTTTAGTGATCAAATTATTCATTTTTATCAGGTATTATTTTTAAATTTCATTTTCATTTTTCCTTTCACAACTACGCTAAACATCTATGATTCAAGCCGTTTAGTGTGAAGGAAGAATGTTGTCTTTATTGTCTTTTGCCAGGAAATAGATAGGAGCATTTCTTGCCCCCTCCTTTACCAGAAGCCCTTTCTCCGTAAAATGCTTCAACCATTTCAAGGCAGTCTGCTGGCGCAAGGCGAAATGGTATTCCATGTCGCGTCGGCAAATATAGTCATTCTCTTTCATGAAAGCCACAATCTTATCCCACAGCTGTTCTTCGGTATATCTGCGAGACTTCGTGGTGTATTTAGAGCGTTCGAACCTTACCTGTCTAGCCACCTCGTTCAGCAATTCGGCAGTAGGTTTGAAGTTGATGTTACGCAAGCGGATATTATTACCCGTCACCTTATCCATGGATTTACCTTCCGGCAACTCCGTAGTAACAGACAGCGAGAGATAGCCCACTTGTGGAAGATAGAAACGGGCGCCATGAGAGAGCTCGGTCACAATGAGATCGTGCAGCGATGTCATCACAGCCTGCACATCACCCCTGGTAAGCGAACATGCCTGCTCTATATGCTGTTCTATCTGCTTACTGGTCATCGGTTCGTGGTCACGCAACCGGACAAATTTCTGTTCTCCACCTTCGCCCTTCGAGTTATGGATGGAATGGATTTCATACTTTATTGCCATAGTTTAGTATTATTAGCTGTTATCGCAAGTAGGTTATAAGGTGCTAAGTACTAAAGATATAAGCTTGAAGTTCCAGGACTTTCCGACGTGCGTCGAACGATGCACGTGTTCACATCGAACGCCGCACGCTCTTACTTCGTTCGATGCACGCACTCACACCGTTCGGTGTGAGTCGCAAAGTAGACCTGTTATAAGCTCTAAGTTGTACAAACATACACTACTAAACCTACTTGTCTTACTGCATACAAAAGTACAATAAAAACTCGTAAACACCAAATCTTTTGAGCAATTATACAAGAAAGTACGGAAGAAAAGCAAAAAAGGTCAACTTCTGCTTAGAAAAGGTACGAAAAAGCCCCGACTGCAGAACGGTAGTCGGGGCTTAGCCTTATTTATTCTTTGTTTCATCTACCAATTTTTCTACTTCCTCCAAGGGAAGCATAGTGCCATCTACAACTTGTTGTGGAGAAAGTCCCATAGCAAGTAAACGTTTAGCGGTTTCTATTCTTTCTTCAGCACGACCTTCAGCACGACCTTCCAACTTAGCATTTCCCAAGACATCATTCTGAATCATGATGGCATTGACATGCTCATCATAAGCATGACGTTCTGCATCCGACATAGAATAATATCTCAATTTCTCACGTGCCTCCTGCAAACCAGGAGCTGTGGTATCTGGTTTGATAACGCCATTTTTCAGATAATCCACCCATTCCTCAATTGGTGACACAGCAACCTTGTTAAACTCATTCACTCTTACCAACATATAAGTTGGGAAGATTTCGGCTGGAGACTTTCTTACGATAGTATCCTTCTCCTTTGTACTGATGATAAGATTATCTTTCGTATGTAAGCCCACAAAATTATTCTGTCCTACATAGATGTAGTCAGAGCCTTTGCCAAGATCAAAGTACAGGATACTGATGGAATATACCTTCTTTACCTCTTTGCAAGTATCGTTCAAATTGACCTGCTCTAAGATAGCCTTGGGCACTCCATAAAATAAACGTTCCAAATAATACAACCTGGTCATGTTTTGTATTTCAACAAGGATGTCTTCTCCGTTGCCATTTTTCGCCTTAAGTTCCATACGATAAAACTTGTCGTCCGACAGAAGTTGATTATCTTCGTTTTCCAAAACCTCAACATTCTTAATCGGTTCACCCAAAAACACAGTCAAGAAACCCTCAAGTACTCCAAAGTTTGCCTTTTGGTGAAGTAAGCGAGAGACAGCCCAGTCAAATCGAATGCATTTATCTCTTAATTCTGTCATTTCCTATTTTTACTAAACAATTCTGTATGAGAACCGAGCCTTAACAGCTCTATCATATCATCATCAATCCATATCAACAGATAATCATCTTCAATATGGCACTCCCAACAACCTTTATAATTACCTTTAAGAATATGAGCTTTGTATTCTTTCGGAAGAGGCTGTTCCATCATAAGAAGGCGCAAGACTTTGTCTAAGGCAGTAACCTTATCAGGAAAAAGCCTATACTTTTTAAAGTCTTTCTTAAACTTACTTGAATAATGAATCTGTTTCATTCCTTCATTAAATCAGCCATTAAATCATCCACATTATCAAAAACGCCTTTCTTTGCCCATTCTTCACCTCGCTTATATGCTTCTATGTGAGCCTGAGCTTCACGAATAGCCGCTTTCGTTTCTTCATTAGGCTCATACTCCTCTCCTGCCTGACATTTCTTTGCCAAGCGGGCAACATAAGAATTAACCTTAGCCACAAATTCCTCCAGGCTATAACCAGCAGGAACGTTATATTGTAAATTAACTGTCTGCATAAAACTAAATTTTAGAACCGCTGCAAATTTACGACTAATTATCGTAACCGCCAAACATTTCGGATAATATTTCTGCATCGGGCACACAGAAAAAGCCCCGACTGTATCACTACAGCCGAGGCTTAGCCTAATTTTATGTTTTAATCACAACGATTTACACCTATTTAGCCTTTTTCTTGAAGACATAGAACCATGCACAACCATTCTCTGGCATCTCTGCTGCCGTCAAAACAAGTTTATCATCACTAGATACTAATACATAGTACTTCTGGAATACTGCATTACCTGCATTCACGTTTACACCCATAGGGATAACGTAGTTGTCATTAGTTGCAGTTGGGAATGAGATAGTACCCTGATCCCATTTACTGTCCTTGTGTTCCAAGACATTCACCTTTATTGGGAGAGTTGTACCATCAGCATTGGTTGCAGTATTGTTGTTCATATCAATGGTAAAGGATGCGTGTGATCCATTTCGTTCTGTACCACCAACCTTGCTACTACCTTGGCCTTCAATGTCATTATAAGATACAGCCCACCACTGAGGTTTTTTACCACTTCCGAATGGACCATTACCCCAAACGGCAGAAGCATTATCGTTCCATTCCCAAGTTGTTGTACCATCACCATCATCTCCACCAGAGAGATAGTTGAGAAGTTTTGGAACAGTAGTCAACTCATCAACTTGATACTTGCCTACCTCAACTGTCTGTTTCTGACCATCTGCCGAAGTATAAGTAAGAGTCAATGTATAATTTCCTGGTTCAACAACCATCAGCTTGTCACCATTAAGCGTTGCTGTACCCATAGGTTCACTAGCGCCATCCTTAGTAATAGCCCAATCAGAAAGTACGCCATTTCCATTTCTTACTTCAAAGACATTACCTTTTTTACCACCCTTGACTTCTTGAGTTACAAGAACCTTAGACTTATCAAAAGAGGCACCAAACTGAATCGCCTGCCCCTTGAAATCCTGAATGGTAGACTTATAGTTACCCTCAGAGCCTTCTACACAAAGGCGGGTTATCAGTTCTGAAGAAAGATAAGTAATCTCATCCACATTCACGGTGAAATCCTTATTGAAGTCAACAGCAAGATTCTTGCAGTGCATACTTACTGTATTGGCTCCCAACTTAGTAACATAGATTGTATCGTATGTCTTAGAAGAAGTCACTGCACCTTCAGCTAACTGGTCAGCAGACCATTGGGTAGTTATAGGAGAATGATTCTCGATAACAATACGGTTACTATTCTTACCATTCACTACCACTGCGGTAGCCTTTGCATCTACACTTTCTGCAGTTACATTTTCCATGAAGCCTGTACTTCCAGAATCAGAAGAAGGATCACAAGATGTATAAAGCAATGTCAGCATAGACAAAGCGAAAAATATCTTTTTCATATTCTTTTCATTTTTAAGTTAAAGAATTGACTATTACCAGCCCTGGTATTCAGAATCAGAACCAGTCCAACCTTCATTCTGTACAACAGTACCCATTCCTACCTGATTTTCTGGCATTTTTTGGAAACCTGCTGTAGCATTGTAACGAGCTGCGTATCCACCATTATGTGGAGCATTAGGAGTTTCCTTACCATTATGATAAGTCTTTACTCCTTCCTGCTTTGCAAGAGCTGCAGCAGCAATGTGCCAACGACGAATATCATTCCAACGAAGGCCCTCACAAGCCAACTCCCAACGGCGCTCATTTTGCAAAGCCTTAAGGGAATAAGAAGCAATAGGTGCCAAGCCAGCACGCTTACGAACCTCATTGATACCAGTGACATCTTCCTTCAACTCGCTCTGCATCAACAAAACATCTGCAAAACGAATGAGTACCAAATCATGGATATTGTTCAACTGTGGATTTTCCGGAGTAGGGATATCCCAACCGCCTGCATACATAACATTCTCAAATGTACAAGAATATCCATCTTCATTATTCTTGTTTACACAAGTAATTGGAGACCATTTCTTGGCAAAATAATCTGTTTCCTGTACGAAACTGTCGCCACCACCCTTCACATAAGTAGAAACTTTGCTCCAGTCCTGGATTGTAGCGTCACGACGTTCATCATTAGGCTCGTCAGCTGCCCAATCATTAAACAAGTTAGGTGTTACAGGACCTGCACCCCAACCTTGGCCAAACGGGAATGTCTTGGCATAATCAGTTCCACCACGAACACCAAAGTGTAAAGCAAAACCATTCGCATAGCCAATGGTAGTATTCCAAGAAGCCATCTTATTAAACTTGATTGCGAATAAAGTTTCTGGATTTGTAGCACCATCATCCTCTACCCACTTTAAGCCTTGCCCCTTAGTGTAGTCATAATCATTAACTGTACATCTATTAGCATAAGCCCAAAGGTTTTGGAACTTATCAACCAATTTGTATCCAGATTTTTCTACACAATCGTCAATAGCAGCAATAACCTCATCCTTAGTCATTGTTGTTCCATCTGGAAGTTCCACTGAAGTCAAAGGATTATATGTGGTACTTGTCAGGTCAGACAAGTTTGTTCCATTGCAGAAGAAACCTGTATAGAACAACCAAGCACGACCCAGCAAAGCCTCTGCAGCATACTTATCTATATGACCATCACTGCTTTTGTTCTTGCTGACATCCTTTTCGTCAACTGTCAACAAGGTGATAGCATCACGAAGATCCAGTAAAATCTGCTTCCAAGGATCAGTGATATCACCCTGAGTGACAGACTCAGAACCAGGATGTAAACGCATAGGCACATTGCCATACATAGAAGCCAACTCATAATAATAGAATGCACGGAGGAATTTCGCCTGTCCCATCAATGAGTTTTTTGTTGCCTCATCCATCGAAGTATTAGGAAGAGCATCTATCAAAGTATTTGCACGGTTGATACCTTTGTAACGAGCTTCATAGAAGGTATTTGTCATATTTGCATTATAATTGCAAATCATATCTTCTGCCTGCATCAACTTATCATTATCACCACCGCCACCTAAGCAGTCATCACTGGCAAGCTGTGCATAATACAAGAAACTCATCTGAGGGTCTGCACTAACCTGATTCAGATTCTGGTATATACCAGCCAAAACAGCTTCTCCATCTGCCTTAGACACAGGGAAGTCTTTTGTAGACAACTCGCCAACATTCTGAACATCATCAATATCACAGGATGCAAAGCTAAGAGCTACCATGGCGGAAGCCAAAATTATATTTAATTTCTTCATTGTGAATTCAATTTTAGATTAGAACTTAATATTTACACCAACCATATAGGTACGAGGCTGAGGATAGTTACCTACATCAACACCTGTTACCCATGAGTCTGAGCCGATAGCTGTACCATTCTCTGGATCCATACCCTTATAACCTGTGATAGTAAAGAGGTTTTGGGCAGTAAAGTAGAGACGGAGCTGCTGGAACGGACTGGTCTTCCAGATTTTGGTGAAGTCATAACCTACAGTCAGGTTTTGAAGACGGAAGTAGCTGGCATCCTCAATGTAGATATCCGATACTGTTTGCCAGTTAGGACCTTGATTCATGTGCGCAAGCAAAGGATACTTGTTAGAAGTTCCCTCACCATGCCAGTAATCATAAACCTCAGTTGTGAAGTTTTCAAACTCACCATCAGTAAACTTGCGATAAGAACGAGCAACCTGCTGTCCAAATGCGCCATAACCTGTTACAGAGAAGTCGAAGCCCTTGTAAGATGCACCGAGAGTAATACCCATGGTAACATCAGGCTGTGGAGAACCAATCTCGGTTTTATCATCGTCATTGACAACACCATCACCATTGAAATCGACAAACTTCAAATCACCGGGCTTGATGCCTGTACCCTGCTTAGAATTCTCAGCCTTACCACCGCAGTTCTTATCGAGATAAGCCTTGACATCAGCATCATTCTGCATTACACCTTCTGTCTTATAACCCCAGAAGTAGCCAATAGGATGTCCTTCCTCGAAACGAGCCATATAGCCAGTGTTCTGTGCTAAGTAATCCGAACCACCATTATTGAACTTTTGGTTTGAATTAACCTTAGTTACCTCGTTGTGATTGTAAGCCATGTTCCAACCTACATTGTACTGGAAGTCCTTACCAATCTTGTCATTCCATGTCAAAGCAACCTCAACACCCTTGTTCTCTACAGTACCAGCGTTTTTCATCTGGGTAGAGAAACCTGTTGTTGCATCGATAGGTACTGCTACCAGCAAATCCTTGGTCTTCTTGTTATACCAATCAGCTGTCAAGCCCAATCGACCATTCAAGAAACGGGCATCGATACCAATGTTCAACTGCTCTGATGTTTCCCAAGTCAATTCATCATTAGGTAATCTAGATGGTGAAGCACCTGAAACAAATGCATTATGAGATTTTGCAGATGTATCAAAAGTATAGATACTACCAGAATCAAAAGCAAAAGCACCCTGCCACTGGAAATTACTAATGGTTGCAGCATTACCATTCTGTCCCCAACCAGCACGAAGTTTCAGAAAATCGAGCCAAGAAGCTGTCTTTTCCATGAATTTCTCATTAGAAATAACCCAACCTGCTGATACTGATGGGAAGTATCCCCAACGCTCACCAGGAGCAAACTTAGAGTTGCCATCGGCACGGATGATAGCAGAAAGCATATACTTCTCATCGTAGTTATAGTTTACACGTCCAAAGTAAGACATACTACGAGTATCGTCACAAGGAGTACCTGTAACGGATGCAGCATTGTTATTCTTCATATAGCTCATGTAAGCATGAGTCATATCGCCAAAAATGGAGTTGGAAGAAGTTGCATTCAAAGAGAAACCGAAGTCAGGACGGCTCTCACCATACTCAGTACCTACCAGAATGTCGAAGTTGTGCTTCTTCTGCAAGTCAAACTTATAACTCAAGGTATTTGTTGTACTCCATCCCCAACTTGTACCAATCTGGTTTGTTGCCTTGTCCTCTGTACGGTTGTAATCTGCATTAGTATTATTAGCAGAGAACACAGGGAGGAATGTACGCCATGTCCAAGTATTCTGATTGTAGTTCAACTGTCCACGATAAACAAGATTCTTGATTGGCTGAATCTCCAGGTATCCGGTAGCATGCAAATTATGGTTGATACTCTTGTTATGACCAGACTGCTGATTTACCATCTTATAGATAGGGTTCACAGAATAAGAGTTGTAATTCTTTATCCAATTCTGAATATCAGAAGCATTGGTATACTCACCATCGGCATTATACATAGGGATAGTAGGGTTGGAACGGAGCATATTAGAAAGCTCATTGCTATACTGGTTACCAATCTGAATACCCTGATTCTGCTTGTGCTGATAGTAGATGTTCTCACCAATCTTCACAACATCCATACCCTTTTCAGTGCGATAGATGACATGCTCTGAATTGATGCGGAAGGTAAAACGGCGGTAGTCTGACTTAACAACATTACCAAAGACACCATCCTGATACTGATAACCGGCACCCATAGAGAAGGTAGAACGGTCGGAACCACCAGTAACGTTCAGGGAATGACTTGTTGTAACGGCATTCTTGTTGCGGATAGCCTCTACCCAGTTGGTTCCTTCGTTAG
>OLQW01001191.1_pt1 | contig 12457 bp, 10 predicted proteins | sample 1672901 | NCBI WGS metagenome assembly OLQW01 (sample SAMEA3136735, study PRJEB25190) | human gut metagenome | reverse complement strand
CTTCCTCCCTCTCTTTTTTTCTGAAACAGTCCTGTTCCGTAAATGCTGCCCGCCTGGTGGCTGCAGCCCCTTTGCGTTTTTTTTGTTTCCGTTTCTGAGGTCATTATATAAAAACACAGCTCTGTTAAAAATTAAAAAATCCGACCTGTTTTGTTATTTTTATAACAATTTCAAAAAAGCTTTGATCTATCACTCATTTATTGACTTTTTGCATTTTTTTGACTCTATTTTCTGCAGATTCATCGGATTTTTGCTATCCATTTTTGTACTCTCTTTCTTTTGCTTTGTGCATTTTTCCGGTATAATATGGTCAGAACCACTCAAAGGGAGGCAATTGTTTTGGTATCATTCGCTCGTTCCATGCAAAAGAAAAAACTGAAAAATATCATTCGCTCGAGACACTTTTCTTCCTGTTTTTTTATTCTGGCACTGTTGTCCACGATCCTGTTTTTTGTTTCCACACTCTTAAACATCTGGCAGAACAGTCTACAGTTAAAGGAACAGCTGGAGGCGAAGGCAGACGCTGCCTATTCCAATATCGAAAATACTTTTTCCGTTATGAAGGTAGGTTCTGTTTTTATCGCAAAGCTTGCCTCCGTAAACCACATCCTCGTTTCACCGGATCCTACCATCGATTATTTTTCCCGTATGATCAGTGATATTTCTCCGTACACACAGCTGTACTCCTTCGAAACAATCTGTCTGTATTTTGACCGCAGTGAACGGGTTTTCGATTCCAGCGGAGGCATGTACACCTACAGTGATTTTTATAACCCGGATTTTCTCCGGATTCTTTCGGAAATGGACACGGAGGAGGCCTGGGTTGTAAACATTCCTTATGAGCGCTACTACAGTCCGCGTCCTGCTGTGCCGATTGTGGTCTATGCCCACAGTCTGCCTTTGTATTCCTCCAATCCGAAGGGCTATATCACGATTTCCTATGCCATGCGGGAGCTGCGCAGGGATGCTGCTGCCATTCTTTCCGACAACAGCTATCATGCTGTCGTTACCTTTTGTGATCAGCTTATCTATGCCACGGATGCAGATCTGTATGAGAGGTGGGATTCTTCTCTGTCCGCCGCAGAAAATGAGTCCCTGCTTTTTCCCGATTATAATGCCTATCCTGCCGTTCAAAACTCCAATACACTGCAGTGTACCTACTATGTGTCCACCACAGAGCATTTAAAAGCAGTTGCTCCATTTCTTTTAAGACGTTTTTACGAATACTTGTTTATATTATTCTGCTGTTTTTTACTTTCTGCTATCTACAGCATGATTTTGTTAAAGCCAGTGGATGACATTATGGAAAAGCTCGGCATCACGCCCTACACCCTCGGTCTGTCCGACGATCATGATGAATTTTTCCGTTTAAATTCCGCCCTGGACAGTCTGACTGCCCAGGTCTCAGAGGTGCATTCCGTCCTGCACGAAAAGGAACAGCTCGTCCGGGAGCGTCTGCTGCTTGGTATCCTCCATGCCTCTGTCGATGTCACTGCCCTGCCTCAGGAATATACGAAATACGGTCTGGTCTTTCCGTATCGCTTCTTTTCCCTGATCCTCATCCACATGCCTTCCCTCGAAATCATGGAGGATTTCACAAAAAAGGAGCAGCTGCGCCTCGTTGTCCTCTCCAGCGCTTCGGAGGCATTTTCCGTCCTCGGCAGAGCCTACGGCATCCATACAAATGGGCAGAATATCGGCATCTTGCTCAATACCTCCATCGCAGAAGCAGAGCTGACGGCAGAATTAAAGCGCCTCTGCAGCGCTATTTCCCAACGCATGCAGCAGACGCTTTCCATTGATCCATTCTTTTCAATTGTATTATGTGAGCAGACATCGCCCTCCTACCAGAAATCCTGGCAGCTGGCCCGCAGAAACCTTTTGTTCACTTCTCCGGAAACAGAGGATTTTATGATCATCGGTCATCAGGAGGATCTGACCTCCTCCCTGGATCCCAACCTGTCCATCCAGCTTTCTCGTGCGCTGATCGACCGCGATCAGGCTGTTGCCCGCAAAATCGCCGACAGTTTTTTTTCCCGCTACCTGGAAACAGCAAACACCCAAGAGGCCCGGAAGCTTACAACGATCCTCCTGTGCGAGGTCTATGTGGCGCTGCTTGATTTCGGGGATGACATTCCGGATACCCAACTGAGCCCCTACCTCAAAAAGCTGGAAAATGCTGCGGATCCTTCCGAATGCAGCCGAATCTTCTTTTCCTGCATCCAGGGACTTTTAAATGCCAAAACAAAAACCTCCATGGAAGCTCATACTTATATCTGCCAGGCGATTTCCTATATCCAGCAGCACTACAGGGAGGAGCTTTCCGTCCCTCAGATCGCGGACGCCGTTGGTTTAAACCCGGTCTATCTTTCCAGACTCTTCAAGCTCGACACCGGAAAAACGCTCTCCGAGTACTTAAACTGCTACCGCACGGAATGTTCCCTCGCGCTGCTGACCGACACTGCTGATACGATCCAGTCGATCAGCCAGAAGGTCGGCTACTCCGACGTCCGAAGCTATATCCGTTTCTTTAAGAAATATTATGACGTGACACCCAGTGAGTACAGAAGGGGTGCGGTTGGGAAATGATTCCGGACAAGTCATTGCTGAAAAAATATTTGGTTTTTTTGCCACGAAAATGCCAAAGCTGCCGCACAGTGAACCTTTGGCTTTCTTCCTGCCATCGGAACCCCCTTCTTCCTCATTTTTATGCATAACAATAGAATGCATAAAAGGATCATGTATCTCTACATGATCCTCGCATCAACAATTTTTCTATTTAGATTTGTAAACTTTCAGCATATTTGAACTGAATAATATCCCTCGGTACCGTTTCAACATATGCCTGCTCTTTATGCATAAAGTTTATTATTTCATTCTTACTCATCTTTCCAAGTTTCTCTATTACTACATCCAAAATATCTTTCTCTTCATCTGATAATTCGGGAAAAGTTTGTTTCCCACTCAAAGAAAAATGATAAGCATATGTCTCACCCATATCTACTTCTTCACAAGGAACATCTTTTAAGTCAATTATGGAATTGTGTCCCACCGGAACAGCTCCCATTGGAAGTACTTGATATACTAAGCCCGTAATTGCAAAACCTCTTCTTTTATAAGATAATGCATCTGCATACCATATAAGTTTCATTAATTTTACCTTATAAAGACTTGTCACTTTAATTGATGATGCAAAATATCTAATTACCTCAACAACTTTATCCAATGATAAATCTGTGTTTCCATGAAACATTTGATTTCCCTGAAACTTTGCATAGCTCGCTTCAATTGCTTTTCTGAGATAGGCATCTCGATCTTCCTCGTATAAAGAGGTTGCTGCCGCTAAATATTTTTGATAAGATTCTGCTGATAGATTTGCTTTCGCTCCGTTTAAAAGAGACAAAAACCATTCTGGATCCTGATCTATTTTCTTAAGAATGGTATCATGTGCCTTATCCTGCACTTGGTGGCTTTCGTATCTTGTAATAGTTTTACCACCCCAACCTAGTAATAAGCATAAATCGCTTTGGCTTATACCATACTTTGCTCTAATTTCTCCTATTTGTGCTGATGTTAAAAGTCCTTCCTTTTCTCTATATGCATCCTTTAATCTGATGTCGTTGTCCTGCATCTGCTGCTCATCCATGTAGAGTTCTTTTGTTAATTCGCAGAAGAAATACGATGCCTCGTAATTTACTGTGCTATTCTTAAACGTAGCCTGATCCATAATAAGAACGGTTTTCACTACATGTTCTTCCATACAGCATGGGCAGATTCTCTTTTCACTTTTAATGATCTTCATGTCCATGAAAACACCTCCTATTTTTTCTTATAAGGGAACATTTCTGGAGTAAATGCCTTCTCTGCAAAATGAAATGACATTACAAAAGTAGTTGTATTTCCATACAATCCCAACAGCTCAACCCTTATCTTAATATATACATCTTCTGTCCCGTTATAGCCCTTTCCAAACTCACGCATCTCGCTTCTTTTCGGAAATCTTGTATCCTTTACTGTCCGCATATAGTCTTCCACTGATAGCGTTAATAATTCTCGTTTTAATGCATCTACAGGATTTTCGTCCGGAAATAGCCTATTTACAGTGTATTGATTTGTATATTTCTCGTCACGTTTTTCATCAACAACACGTTTAACCTGAAAATCTATCTGCGCACCATTATTTAATGAAAATTTTAAATCTTGAATATACGCTTTTACTTCTAACTCACTTTCAATTCGAGCTTTTGTTTCTTCAGCCAACGCATTCCCTCCAAGGTATCAATTGATACCCATATAATATGTCCATTATTCTATTTTGTCAACTGTTTATACCACCATATTCAAGGATACATTCTTCTATTTTCCTTATGACATCATTCCACGCCCTTTGGTGCAAAGGGATCCTCATAGATTGCATACACACCCGGGCGACAGAGCTGTCCGGAGCCGTTGACCGCGGAGCGCACGCCGTCGATCGCCGGATCGGAAAAACGCTCTCCGCATACTTCTTGACAGAACAAGCCGCCTTTTTTATACTTATAGCACTTGTAAAAAACGTTACTGTTCACCTGCGTCATTCGCAATACAATAGAATGCACGCTCCGCGAACATTCTATTGTCATGAACCACGCCTTGCGGCAGAACGGAGGATATTGTGACAGACAAAAAGCTGATTTCATCTTTACAGGGGCTGCGGGCAGTTGCATTTCTGAGCGTGGTCCTGTCCCATTGCGGCGCACCGTGGCTGGGGCCGTGGGCAATTTCCGTATTTGTGGCGCTGTCCGGTTTTCTGATGACCTGCAACTATTACGACCGCCCGCGCACAGCACCGGGACTGCGGTCTGCCATGGTCTTTTCCCTGCAAAAAATACGCAAGCTGTATCCGCTGCACCTTATTATGATGGCTGCTGCCCTGCTCCTTGTGCTGAAGGGGCTCCTGGTACAGCCCTCTGCCCGTGGGGTGCTGTCCTGTGCAGCGCAGCTTGTGGTAAGCATTTTTCTCCTGCAAACCTGGATTCCCTCCAGCCGTTTCTGGTTTTGCCTGAACGGAGTAGCGTGGTATCTTTCGGTGCAGGCTTTTTTGTATGCTATTTTTCCCTGGCTGCTCGCCGTGCTGAAAAAGGCCGATACTCGCAGACTGCGCTGTATTGCTGCCGCGATTTTCTGCGCACAATTCCTTTTCTCCTTTGCAATCTGGAAGGCCGGACTCAGTGGAAAGGCCGTATTTTACCTGACCTATCTGTGTCCTCTTTTCCGGGCAGGAGATTTTGCCATCAGCTGCTGTATGGGCTGCCTTTACCGCAGCCGCAAGGAGGAGCGCATACCCTACGGTGCCTTTTCCCTTCTGGAGCTGGCAGCTGTGCTGTTTTCGGGCGGTTGCTTTTTTATCGCTGCCAGACAGGTAGGAGCTTTGGGCGCGGTAGCCTTCCGGTACAACGTACTGTTCACCCCCTCTGCGGTGCTGCTGGTCTGGCTGCTCGCCGTGGGCAAGGGAGTGATTTCCCGGCTGCTTTCCGCAAAGCCGTTTTTGTGGCTAGCCGGGCTGTCGCCTTACGGCTTTCTGATCCATCAGGTACTGATCCGGTATATGGAGTTGGCTGCAAACAAGCTTGGTCTTACGGCACATCCTGTGGTCTGGACCCTAACTGTATTTTTACTCACACTCTGCCTGAGCAGCTTTTACAAGGCGTTGGAACGGCGGATGCGGCGGCGTCATGGTAAAGCTGCCGCGCGGTAAAGGGGATCCGTTTATCCGAAATTTGCAGTGAAACTTAGCGGAACTTAAATTTGTTGTTTTTTCTCTTTTCACAAAGAAAAAGCACTGTCAAACCCAAAATCCTATGGTTTTCAGTGCCTTTTTTACATATTTTTCTATTAAAGTTCTCTCACATGCTTATATAAGTGAAACTTAGCGAAACTTAAATTATGCCCAATACGGAATATATTTTTTATATCTTGGTGCTGTATCCGGATCCATTACTTTAATATATTCACCTTCAATTCATATTTCTCACAAAAAGACAGTTATTTGGGCAAACTCTCTGAACCACACAGCGCACCATACCCCACCCGCTCATTCGGATAGTCCGTCTCGCCCCGCAGCTTCTTCGCGCCTTTTCGCAGATATGCCTTTAATTTCTCCCCGTACAGATACGGATCATTTCCCTTTTCAATTCCCCACTCCATCAAAAGTGCCGCTGCGCCGGAAACGAGCGGTGTCGCAAAGGAGGTCCCGCTTACGCGCTGCGTGCTCCCCTCCGATGCCGGAACCAAAAGATCGACCCCCGGTGCTGCCAGATCCGGCTTGGAGTCTGCAAACATCAGGCGGTTTTCCCTGTTTATTTTCTCGCCTCTTCCCGAAAAATCCGCATACGCTTCATAATATGAGTGGATTGCTCCGACCGAAATCACCTTTTGCGCCGTCGAAGGAATCGTCATCGTCAAAAGCGGATCGGGCCGTACAAACCGCGTATCTGCAGAACGGCTCTGCTGGGTCGGTAAATACAGCTGATAGCTGCCGAGCACGATTTTTTCCGGAATCAGATGAAAGGTCCAGATCCCGGACTCAATATAACGATCCCGTGGGAGCAGGTCAAAAAAAATCTCCTGCCAGACAGAGTACGGCGACGGCTGCCCGGCATAAACCAATACCTCCGTCCCGTTTGTCAGCACATCCTGCCGTCCGTTTTTATCCGGCTGTACGATGATTTCCTGTCCGGATGGTGTCTGCAAAATCACAGTGAACACATCGGCATAGTTTTTCCACATCTGTATATTCAGCGTCCGCTCATATTCCCCGATGATCAGCTCAAGCGTTTCCCTTTCCCTCTGCAGATTGCCGGACAATCCGTCAGCACGGGAACTAACGTCCGCTACATTTTTTTCCAGTTGTCCGGACGCATGACCGCCTGCCGCGCCCTCGTTTCCGCAGCCTACACAGATTGCCGTCCGCCCGCTTTCCGCTGCATTGTCCAGAAAACGACACAGCAGGGAGGAACCGTCATGCGGTCCGTAGCAGTTTCCATAGCTGATGTTGATGACGAGCGGCTGCCCGATTTTGGCAGCTTTGGAAAGCGACCAGGACACTGCGCTCATCAGCTGCGTCGTATGTGGATAGCCATTCTGTTTTTGGGAAAGCTTCACGACCAACAGCCCCGCGCCCGGCGCAGCGCCCCTCAGCCGGAGATTTGGATTGCTCCCGGCAGCAATCGCCGCCACCGCCGTTCCATGTCCGGAGCGGTCGATGCTCGGCACAAGCTCCAGCGCCCCGTCCCGGCTTTCTGCCTGCAGTGCCTCGTCAATCTGTTCCTGTGAAAACTCCTGTTCCAGTTCCTGATCCCACAAAGCCAGAATCCGGCTGCTGCCATCTTCCTTTCGAAAATCCGGCATCCGATAATCGATCCCGGAATCCAAAACAGCGATCAACACGCCTTTTCCATCCAGGGATGCGCCCTCATCCCTCTGCGAAAGAAGCGGCAAAATACAGCTGACACGCTTCGCCTCATACAAACCGGTCTGCAGATTTTTCGGCATCTCCACATATTCGATCTCCCGGGCAGCCACGAGCGCTCCGATCTGATCCTCCGGAAGCTTTACAATTGCATAGCCCGCCAGAAGCTTTTGTATCTCCATTCCGGGTATCTGCAGTTCGTCGATGTCCCCACTGTATTTGACGATGACCTCCCGCAGGTTTTTGTCCCGGGTCACTCCCACATCCAGAACCTCCGAGCGTTCCCTCTGTCCTTTACTTGCCGACAGGCTCAACAGCAGCAGATCCTCTAGCTTTTCTGATTCCATGGCAGATCATTCCTTTTCTGCAGAGGCTTCTTTCTTATATTTATGCCGGGAGCATCCGATGGTGCCTGCTTTTTGCGGCATTTTTGTCGACGTGCAAGATGAAAGGCAGGTTAGAAACTCCTAATCTGCTCTTCGTCAAGTCTTTTGAGAATTTCACATGCCAGCTTAACAGCGTTATCAAAATCGGCATAAGCGGAAATTCCGTAATGTGTATGTGCATAGCGAACCGGAACTCCGATAACGATAACCGGAACCGCTTTTTCAGTCAGATGTATCGCTGCACCATTGGTTGCACCAGCACTGCGGACTGCATCCTGAACCGGGATACCAAGCTTTTCTGCCAAATCCAGCGCATATCTTTGATAACGCGGATTGGTAATCATACGGGCATCTATGTGACGCAGCATCGGTCCACGCTTGATAGCTGTCTGAACCATATACGGTTCCACACAGGTATCATCTGCCGGGCATCCCTCAAAAACAATTGCAATATCCGGCTTAATTACCTGTGCCGTCACGGTGGCACCACGTACACCAACCTCTTCCTGTGCCGCACAAGCACCAACAATATCAACATTCAGCTCCTGACCGGCCAGGTTATGCATCGTCTTAAGAATCGCTGCGCATCCCAGACGACAGTCAAAGCTCTTGCCTACCATCAGATCTGTAGTTTCTGAATATGTAAATGTCACATCCGGCACCACCGGTTCCCCGATCCGAATCCCGAACTTTTCCATTGCCTCTTCTTTCGAAACAGCTCCAACATCCACCGTGATATCTTTCATATCCAAAGGAGCCTTACGCTCCTGTTCTGTCATGAAATGCGGAGGCTTGCTGGCAGTAATCCCCGGAATATATTCTCCGAATCGGTTGCGAACCCAGACTTTATGTGCCGGAATATTGTGGTTAACCCAACCTCCGAGCTGAATAATGCGAAGTGTTCCATTCGGGCAGATTGCCTGCACCATAAAACCAACCTCGTCGCTATGTGCGTCAAGCTGAACAACCGGACGCTTGCCATTATTTTCTTTGCGGCGGATATACAGGTTGCGCATACAATCTTCTGTAATTTCTCCAAGTCCTTCTGCATAAGGACGAATCGCTGCTACTACTTCATCTTCGAAACCAGATGTACCGTTTGCATTTGAAATTGCTGCAATCATTTCCAGCGTTGTTTTTTTATCCATTCTGACACCTCTCTATGAAATTTTTACTTTCTTGAACTCTTCCATGAAATCAACAATATAGTTTGCTGTGGTCTCAAGCATCTCCTTGCCCCACTCTTCTGTAGCGGTACTCGGATGATCCGGTCCGATCCAGCCGCTGTCTGTTACATGCGGAGTATTGCGTATAATATCAACGTTAACTCCCTTGAACTCAACAGAACGGAAACCGGTTGTCTTCAGATTATCAGACAGGTGCTTAAACTGGAGTTCACCACCTATCTCACTCTTATCAACTAAAGACGGATCAATTCCAAGAATCGCAGCTGTTTCCTCACCACCGCCGTGGCCGCCTTTCCACGCCGGGTTCATATCCCATGCCATCAGCCACCAGTTAAGCATAGCCACCAGACAGCCCTTATCTTCGAATTCCATGCCAAGGCGTTCAATCATCTTGATGTTTCCGCCATGTCCGTTCAGAAAAACGAATTTTCTTGCGCCGTGACGATACAGACTCAGAAAAATCTGACGGCAAAACTGATAGAGTACCTCATTGTCAATATCAATTGTACCCGGATACGGAGCTAAACACTGGCAGGAACCATATGGAATGGTCGGAGCAATCAAAACATCACTCTTCTTCTCAATTTTCTCCAGCAAATGCTCCGGAATCAGTGTATCGGTTCCAAGTGGCATGTGACGGCCGTGACACTCAATACTTCCGATAGAAATAAGTACCATATCGTTTTTTTCAAAATATTCTTGAGCTTTCGGCCAAGTCAAATTTGTAAGTCTCATAATTTTCTTCCTTTCATATAATAATTATTCTCTGCTGAAAAACCATCTTTTTGTTTATGGACGGGAACACAACAATATTCAATTGTAATGCAGTTTTTAGCTTTTACATTCATTTACAATTTTATAAGTTATATTTAACTGTCAATAACTCCTATTCTCCTTTAGGATTAACTTTTTTCTGACAACACAGAATTTTTGAGCCGCTCTTGATAAGCCAAGTATAGTCTAGGCCAATAGGATTGTCAACAATTCCAGCTTGATGTTAACAACGAAAAAATATCAGTAATTTTGTTGATTTTTAACATATTTTTTCTCTTGACAGTAATTTTAGAAGTTTCTACATCTACAAAACGCACTTTTTTATGCTTTTGTACCAATATTGCAAAATAATAATTGTTAATAATGTTATTGTGTGACTTTTTTGGATATTTTCTTTCGAAAAATAATACTTTCGTTTTCGTTAACAATCTACTATAATTATAATGAGTTTTTAGCTAATGGACAAAAATCAACTGGGAACATGACGATAAAGTAACCTATTTTATATGAGGAGGAAATAAAACATGCGAAAAATTGGCGGTATGTTCCACTATGAACCAAGCACACCTATCGAAAACAGATATTTTTCAAGTATCAGTTCACCTAATGATGATCTGGCATTTACCATGTCCGGACGATGCGGTATCTATTATTGTTTACAGGAGATTGCATGTCATGATATGCGTAAAGTCGCATATGTGCCTTTGTATACCTGTGAGACGGTCCTTTCTCCTTTTGAGAAAGCCGGATATCAGCTGAAATTTTATGAGCTGGATCAGGATTTGCACAGCATTTTCGATACTTCGGTTATTGATGAAATCAGTGTTTTATCTCTTTGCGGCTACTATGGCTTTTGCAATTATGATCACGACTTTGTTAAAGCCTGCAAAGAAAAAGGAGTTGTAATTTTTGAAGATGTAACTCATTCCATGCTCTCAGCTGACGGTATCGATCCTCTCTGTGATTATTTTGCCGGAAGCTTCCGAAAATGGATGGGGATTGATTGTGGTGGATTCGCCGTTAAACGAAACGGAACCTTTGAAACACCTCTTCTGCAGGTAGAACCAACACATCTTAAACAGCGAAAAGAATACTACGAGACAGGAGACGGCGATATTTTCTGGGAGGGAGAACTGCGACTTCGTCAGATGTTTGACTGCTTTGCTGGTGATGATAATTCAGAATATATCCTGCGCCATGCTGACTTCGATTCTATTTGCAGGACAAGACGTGAAAACTATGCTGCACTTTTAGACGCTCTTACAGTACCTCTTCATGGTGTGCAGCCAGTATTTCCCGAACTTCCAGAGCCTACTGTTCCAAGTCATTTCTGCCTGTATGCCGAAAATCGTGACGAATTTCAGCAATACCTTGCAGATCACCAGATTCACTCGACTGTCTACTGGCCAGTAGGACCTCTGGTTCATCCACTGCCAGATTCATCAGAACAATACATTTATGACCACATTGTATCCGTTCCTTGCGATCAGCGCTTCACACCTTCTGATATGCAATATGTTGCGCAAGTCTTAATGGATTATTCTGGAAATTAGATGAGGTAAATATGCAGGAACAACGAAAAGCATCAAACACAACTACATCAGAAATTGTTCTTGAATCTCTGCGGGAGCAGATCATCAATGGGATCCTTCAGCCTCAGGAAAAACTGGTAGAGGCTGAAATTGCCAGGAAATTCGGACTCAGCCGAGGTCCTGTGCGCGAAGCGCTCCGACAGCTTGCCGTCGAAGGTTTAGTCGATTACTGTCCTAACAAAGGATGTACAGTCGCACTGCTTTCTCCACAAGACGCTTATGAAGTCTTTTTTCTGCGCGGCAGCCTTGAAAAACTGGCGATCCAGAAAAGCAACTGCCTCCTCAGTGACTATAGTCTCATGATAATGGAAGCCAGCATTGAAGATTTTCGAAAGGCTGTTCTCGCAGGTAATACCATGAAGGCCGTTCATGCAGATGAGACATTCCACCTGCAGATCATTCGCTCTGCCCAGCTTAACCGATTGACTAAAATGTGGGAGTTGCTGAGTCCACTGAATGGTGCCATGTTCCTCTCGGTTCAAAATGCCAATCGCCTAGAACCAAACACACCGGATCCAAGTACCTCTCATAAGGGAGGTGCTGCAGTATGGACACACCAATGCCTGTTGGAGGCCATCCGGATTAACGATATCCAGGCAACCTGTGCTCTTCTGGACCAGCATTATGAAGAAACCGGCAGACGTGTATACAGACTTTCACTCATGAAAGAACAGGGTTTTTGATCTGTTTCATTAATAACAGATGTCAGAACTCTAAACTATCTGCATTCAAAAGGAAATACTTCATTCCCATGATGACAAATCCTTCATCATTTCTCCAAGGTTTCTTGCTGCCATTTACAATGACAATCTTCTTGAAAGAGTCTGGGATATTACGCAAGGAGTTGAACTCCTGAGTTTGCTTTTCTTTCGAAATCATGTCATATGCAACCTGAATATAGTACCTCTGATTGCCTTGGTTAACCACAAAGTCAACTTCCAGCTGCTTACGGACACGCTTGTCCTCTTTATCTTTATCAAAGATCTGCACGACGCCCACATCAACATTGTAGCCACGGATCAGCAGCTCATTATAAACAATGTTCTCCATGATATGAGTAGGCTCCTG
>OLQW01001187.1_pt1 | contig 12516 bp, 14 predicted proteins | sample 1672901 | NCBI WGS metagenome assembly OLQW01 (sample SAMEA3136735, study PRJEB25190) | human gut metagenome | reverse complement strand
ATTCTTCCAACGCTTTGATGACCAACTCGACACCCTGCTGCAAGCTGATCCAGAAACGTGTCATGCGATAGTCCGTAATAGGAAGTTCGGTTCCACCATTTTTAATTATGTTATTAAAGCAGGGAATGACTGATCCACGGCTTTGTCGGTAGACAGAGCAACAACTCTAAAATTCTTATACATCATAACATATTATGTGGGAAAACGTAATTATTACAAGCAAACGCCCATAGCAATTGCTTGATGGATGTGATATTATAGTGAAGAATTAATATAGTCCGAGATATAGAAGCATCAATTGTCAGATTGATAAATACAGGACCTGTGCGACCGCGCCGGAGAAGGTCGTGCGGTGATCGAAGCGCAGATCGGTGATGAGATCACCGTGCATGATAAGCGCAAATTTATAATTAAATTAGGATAAAATCGGTGGGGAAATGAGAAAAGTACAGGATATAATTTTAAAGTTGATTGCGGTAATGGGAATTTGTTTTTTTACAGCGTTAACGATTGGAGCAATAGGTACCGGCAGAAAGTTAGCTTCTTTCTCAGAAACGGTTTCGACAGTTAGTGACAACTGGATAAAAACAGTTGGAATTGTGTTGGGATGCATAGTCATTATAGGAATCATCTGGAAATATAGTGACCGGATATACATTCGACATTTACGAATTGCAGCAGCGGTAATTGCAATTTTTTCTGCGGCTGGGATAATAACTATGGCATTAAATGTCGAGTATGTCCCTTTGGCAGATTAGGAATATGTATATGTTGTCTTGAAGAATCTTTTTACAGGAAATTACACAGAATTACAGGAGTATTGGTATTACAATGTATATCCCTATCAGCTTTGAGTAGGGGCTATTTACTTGTTGCCAGCACGAATTTGCGGCAATTGCAATATTATAACTTTGCAGTGTTTTCAAGCGATTTGTGGTGGAATAACAATTTTTGCGGGGAATGAAATTGCATGGAAGTTGTTTCATAAAGAAAAGCTGTGCATTTACTATTTATTGCTTGTCCTATGCTATGTTCCAATGCATTTATATGGACTTTTTATTTATGGTGAAATGATAGGATTGTGCTTTTTGGAACTTGCAATTTTGTGCTTGTTGGTACTGCAGGAGCATGAACAATGGATACTATGGAAAAAGGTTTTAGTATATATTGCAATGATCAGCAGTATGATTGTGTCCTATACAGCGAGAGAAGCATTAATTATTGTATGGATTGCTGTCCTGGGGATTCAATTTTTACGAGCTCTAAAAGGGAATCGTAAAAGTTTTATTATTAGCTTTTTCTGTGTGCTTTTGATGATACTTGGACAAAAAACAGTTATTCAATGTGTAGAACATCAGGCAGAAATTCAATTATCTGAAGGAGTTCCGGCAATATCTGTGGTTGCAATGGGATTTCAGGACGAGGATCCAAACCATACAGGGAGAGGAACATATAATGCATATGAAATACATCTCTTTTGGGAAAATAATTTTGATGTAGATAAGTGTAAGGAACTTTCTATTTTAAATATAAAGCAGTCCATTGTCAGATGGATGCGAGATCCTATAGGAGCATTAGAATTTTTTTGCGATAAAACAGCAGTTCAATGGTTGGAACCTACCTATGGATCTTTTTTATTTACATCGAATATGACGACTTCGTCGAAATGGATGAAGGCTTTTTACTCAGATAGAGGATATCAGATATTTTATGAAATTATGAATCAACTGCAAAATGTTATTTATATTGGAGTATTATTTTATTATATTTATCTGGCAAAGCATAAAAGACAGGAATGGGAATATTTTTTGGGATTGGTTCTGATAGGAGAGGTTTTATTCAGTCTGTTGTGGGAAGCTAAGAGCAGATACGTGTTCCCTTATATAGTGATTGCGCTGCCGGCTGCGGCCATGGGATATTGGTATTTATGTAACTATATAGGTAAATATCTCAAACCTCGCACTTGAATAAGTGCCTCTGCTGTTTGGTATTTTCCTGAATCCGATGGAGATTCTGACGAGACCTACGGAACAAATAACTCTGCAGCGAAGCGATGGATCCTATGTGATCCTTAGTACAGAGCAGGGACGGGTGAAGCTGGAGGATTCTAGGAAGAATGGGATGGCCATGCTGATGGATACGGATCAGTTCCTGAACCTGGTTGTCAGGTGGTAGAGGAAATGTGAGAAAGGGAGAGGCCAGGTAATGTGAAATATGTATACAAAGCGGACAAAAGATAAACGGAGGAGTCTGGATGGAAGCTGTTGCTAATCTGCTGGAATTGATAGTGGAGCTTTTGAAGCGGAATTATAAAAAGCCAAAACTTTGGATTGGAATAATAGGAACTCTGATATGTATTATCTTGATATTTCCCTATATTGATTCCAATACATTTTACTATTCCAGAATGGAGAAACGAATAAGCATATTGGAGCATCTAACGCAATTAGATGAAAGTAAGATTAATAGTAATCCGGTGTATCGAGAGGAATATGAGAGTATTTTACAGGAAATTGCAATGCAGAGAGATAGATCGGTAAATTCACTGGTTACCGGATTGGTAGATGAGGTGAATTCATCATTGGCAGCAGGAAAGAATCAGGGGAATAAGGTTATAAAGTTTATATCCGGGGCTATATGGTTTTTAATTGTTACGATATGTGTCCCATTTATGAATACTTTTAAGAAACGAAGTGACAAATTGGTGGCATTTATTGTGATGATCATATTATCAACGGTAGTAGGCTGCATATTTATGGCAATACCGATCATTTATAAGCCATGGATAAATTATTTTGTAATACCAATTGCCCAATTAATACTTGCTGTTGCGCTGACCACAAAGAAGGATAAGAAAGCCTGATTTGTGTTTAAGGAGTAGTTAAAGACAGAGAAATATAAAAGGAACTCAGATTTTTGAGTTCCTTTTTGCATTATTATGCAGATAACGCCACAGCGGGAATAATGGGAACTACATCATATTTTCCGGAGATGCTTGGAGATATCAAGAAAAAATAAAAAGCAGGCGAAGCTATTGAAAAGTACTTGTTGTGGAGCATTTGCTATTGTAGAATAAAAATTGATAATATAAGTCTGGGTAGAGTGGATGCATATACCAATATTATAAATAAATATCAATTGAATAGAGATACACTGGAGAAATTGGTAAAGTGTATTTCCTAATGGTTGGGTATCTTTGCCTTTTTATTATGAATTGGAAAAGTTCACAGGTGATTTGCTTATATGACATAAAAAACAGGGAGGAAAATCATTATGATACTTTAAAAATTGCTAGAGGAGTATAGAAGTGGTAAAAAGATTAGAGAAATGATAATTAATATGATTAAAAACAGTAGCGGATTGTTGAAAATGGAATAATAGGATTGTATTGTTTGGAGAAGTACTATATGAATAATTTGATGTATGCAATGGAACATTCATATTCCGAGATGAAAATAGAAATAGATCAAATATTGAAGAACAAAGATTATACAACCGAAGACGAGAACAGCATCTTTTATGCCGTAGGAACGTGTCTTCATGTAATGTTAGATTATGCAGAACGTATCCGGAGTGATGATTTGGACAAGGATACACTGGATGCATTTAAATATGCTAATAATGGTTTAAAACATGGGATAGAAGTAGAAACGATCACAAAACCCACTGGCGGAATAACATTTCCTATTCAGTTTCCGCTTGAGATTCCGATCAGAAGGATTATATGGAAAGTAAAGTGGGATGCGAGGAGCAAACGCCAGGAGGAAATGTATCTAAAGCATCTTGATGGTAAAGATGTTGTGAGCACATGTGGAGAATTTATAGAGCAATTGAAGGAATATTCAATATAAAAAGCCAGAGGTATTGCTGTAATACTGATCTGCTTGCCTGTCTCTGGAATGATCTGTATATTGTCATTAGTTTACAGAAAGAAAAAGGTCCCAGAGCACCCTCCGTGACAAGTCTTATATCAGACTACACACTGGTCCTCAAGGAAGATTTTGGCATTTCTTTGCAAGCTGCTCATAACTCCAGTTTTCACCCGGTCTTTGTTGCAAAATATAGCAAGATTATATGAAAATATGTTACTAATGACATATTGCGAGAATAAATAATAAAATATGTTTTATGTAACAATATGATACATATTTTCTTATAAATATGTTATAATTAACATAAAGGAGACCGGTATTATGAATAATAAAGACATGAATTCTATATTTGAACAGATTAATAACTTAAAGAAGTCAGATTCTCAAACGATGGATAAGACAACGATCGATGCGAAGGATTCTTTGAGAGAAGTGTTAGGTGCGGTATCAGAAGAAATTCAAAGAGTGATGGATGCTAATAATTTTACGCAGGAGGATTTATGCCGAATAACAAATATGTCCCAATCTAATATCAGTAAGATACAGAATGGCAAGGTTATTCCGAGAATAGAAACATTGCAGAAGATAGCAACAGCAACACATACAAGATTGGTAATAAGTTTTGAAAATTTAGAAGGAGACGAATAATGGCATTTATTCATTCGATTGAAATAAACAATTTCAGGGGAATTAAGCAATTAACAATTTCGGATTTTTCGAACATTAATCTTATAGTAGGAGACAATAACAGTGGGAAAACCACGTTTTTAGAAGCAACTCAGTTATTGTTTGCAAAGCCGCAGCTAAGTGCCATTAAAAATGTAATCAATCAAAGAACTGTACTAAATCCGAATAATAGTTTTTATACCTCATTTATCAAAATGTTTAATGCGCAGTTGGAAAATAACAAATTGTGGTTTTATATATATGCGAGTACTGATAAGGGAATTCTTGAATTTCAATTAAGTGGTACGGAGAAAAGTATTTCCGGTGAAGAGGCTCTTCAGATTTCAAAGATGTCTTCACGACAAAAAGCACAATATAAGATGTCATCATTTTATATTCCCGATGTGGCAAAAATATTTATGGGAAGACTTGCCACTAGAAACGGCAACATGGAATCAGAAAAAAAGATAAGCTGTACTTCTTTGGATAATGGTGCTCAGGGACCATTAGCAAAGAAAGAAGTGTATTATATCTCTTCTTTTGGGCATTTACGTTATGACTTACTTCAAAACATAGTGGGGAACCCGGAATACAAGAAGCTTACAATTGACATTCTAAAACAGTTTGACAATAACATTGCGGACATTTGCTATACAAAAGCAGATGATGGAACTTACCTTGAAACAATCATTACCAATAATGGTATAAATATGCCTTTTTCTGTCTACGGCGATGGTATAAGGAAGATCCTGTTTATTCTCAACAGAATGTTTGCTGCTACGGATTCCATATTAATGATTGATGAGATAGAAACAGGATTGCATAAAAAGTATTTTGACATTTTATTTCCGGTGGTGTTTGCGCTTGCGGACAAATTAAATGTTCAGCTTTTTATTGCCACACATAGTATAGAAGCCATTGATGCCATATTGAAATACGGTAATTATGATAAGACTATGAGTAATATTGATCCCATTAGGGTGATTACATTAAAGAAACTTGATTCTGATAATGGAAGTGGAAGCAATATAGTGGCACGAAATGCCTCTGGAAAATATGTATACAATAATAGAAAAGTATTTGAATTCGAGGTGCGCCTATGATGACAGAACTTATGTTGGTAGAAGGCGTGTCAGATGTACAACTTATCAGCTATTTCCTGCAGAATGTATATGGATGGAAACATGAAAACAATAATCAGCTTGGGATTACTCCGCTTGATGAGCATGAGCATATAGAGAGCCTTTCCCAAGGACAGAATCAGCTGGTGCTATGCGGAGTTGGCGGCAATGGGAAATTTGCTTATTTTGTTGAGCAACATCGTGTAAATGATATGATTGTTGAAAGGGAGATAACTTCCCTTATGGTTGTAACTGACAGAGATGAAGAGACAGATGCAAAAATACAAAGAACTATAAATAATTCACTTGAAAAGATTACAATTAAAGTGGGACAATGGATAAATAATAGTATTGTGGATTCATTTGGACAGCCTAAAACAATAGATACATATTTACTTATCATTCCCGCAAATGAAAAGGGAGCCCTCGAAAGAGTAATAATTAACGCACTAAAGGACATAACTGAAGAATCTCAGATTATTCAGGAGGTAATTGAGTTTGTCAATTACCTTAAAGAAAATTTCCTAGAGGAATTGAAGCAGACCAATAAGGAAAATAAGGCAACAGTTGGAACTTTTTTTAGTGTCCGATATCCGAAGAATGCGATGCGTTCCTTCGGACGGTTTATTTCCAAGATAGATTGGTCGAAATCGGATTCGCTAAAGGAATTGTTTGAACCGTTTGAATATATTGGGAAAGAAAAGCCGAGTGCACCCTCCATGACAAGTTGTGTACTCTGAGACCGTGGTTAAAAAATAATATAAGGAGAAACGTCAATGCAACGAGAAAAGTATTATCCACACCCCTTTTACTGGGAGATTTTGCATGGTCTTAGGTTGAAGAAGGAATTATCTAATTATAAATTTCTTTGTAAATCCCATTGGCTAGCACTGTCGAGAATAAGTTATAATCGGTATATCCGTAAGGGGTATTACTTTACCTATGAAGAATGGAAGCAACATATGCTTTCATTGATGGAGAAGCTGACGGAAAGCGAATGTAAAGAATGGAAGCATTTTATTGAAAGTGAACAAAGGAAGAGCAAAAGAGAACTAAAACAAATAGATAACGTAGCAAGCCCTATTTCTATCAGTTTTATTGCTACGTTAATAGCTATGCTATTAGATAACAAGATTACGAAGGCTGACAACTTTGTATTTATGATAATTATATTCGTAGTTGCGTACTTTCTTATTTTTCATATTCTATTTTATTATGACTTAAAGCGTTCTTATAAAAACGATTTTTATAATGATCTTTTAACTTTTTCAGATTCAATTTTACAGAGATATAAGTCTGAAACAAGTTCCAATGAATATAAATGTAAATATTGTAATATAGAGGTGGATGAATAAAGGAATAGATTCAGGAACCACTGCGAAAGGAAGTTTCGGAAGTAGCTTCGCTCCAGAGCACAAAAAGGAATTGCTCCGAGTTTTGGTGCCGTTGAAATTAGAGTGGATGAAAAATAGGAAGGATTTACAAAAGTGAAAGAAACTATATTTTGTATCATAAGTGCATTTATATTATATGAGGTATCGGGAATGATCGGTAAAGAGATGCTGGCGGACAAGCATATTACTGGGGAGGGAAAAGGGTATTGCGATATTACTTTTGGTAAGGAAAGCAAGAAATCGCTCATCATAAATATACAGTATAATATTTTCGCACCTATTATCTATATGTTGCTCATTGCAACAGTATTACAGAATATAGGGCAGGAAGAACTGGCGTATAAAGCAGTCTACATTGTGCCGTGTTATTATCTCGTCAGATGGGTTATGATTACGGTCATTGCGGGAAAATATCAATTGTTTAATATAAAATATGAATGCATATCAGCGATCCCGGGTGTGTTACTGGCTGTTTTCATTCAGAGGATATTGATTTTGTCAGGGAAGGAAATATTTCCCACAGTGGAAGAATTTCGAACACAGTTATGGTTGGTATTTTTTGCTATGGCATATCAATTTTGCGTTAGGTCATTGGGAAAATCTGATGCCATCCGGCAGAACCGAGTTTGTACGAAGCAGATGAAGCAAAAGTATATCCTTGATAAGTATGAATTATTCCAAAGAAAATATGGTACGATCATACAGGCTGAAGCACCGGGGGATTATTTGCAGCGTGTGATTTATGCAATTATGATCTATGAGAACTTTAATAGACCTACGACTCAAAGGTGGTGTGAAAATGTGCTGTTTTGTCTGGGGCGAAGACCGATGACGTTAGGAATTATGCAGGTGTCTACCACAAAATTCATACACAATGCAGAGAGTGTTGAATTGGGATGTCGAAAAATTAAAGAGTCATTTCAAGAGTATGTGAAAATTGCTAAAAAAGAAAATTATCAGGGATATTATTTCGGAGCCGGAGAACCTGAATTGTGCCTGGAAAAGATATGTGAGGATTACAATAAGGCCGAGGATTACGTAGATGCAATAAAAGCCATTTTTTATACGTTGCCGGATCCGGAATATGGTGAATATGATGAGACCCGTCAGCTATTAGAAACAGAAGAACAGCAGGGAGAGGGGGAAACATCGGACTTCATTCGGGCTTACGGAATGGAAGATTTGACGGAAAAACTGGGGAAATATGAGCATATTATCTTGCAAGACGATTATTATCTTAGGGTGTTAGACACGGAATCTCCTTATGTTTCTTGTTATTCAGAAGATGAATGTACAGTTTATTGCATAAATGGAATCGAAAACTTGACGATTACCGGAGAAGATGCCATGTTTTACATGGGCGCCGGTGATTATTTTGTGTTCAGAAATTGTAGGAACATTACAGTGCAAAATGTTGGATTTATTCGCCAGGCCGATCAGGAGAAAACAGCCGCACCGATATTACAGTTAGAGAATTGCGAGGATATCAGACTGGAAGCGGTAGAATTGATGGGAAGGAGCGGAGCTGCATTAAGATTAAGGCATTGTGAGCGTGTCAGAATGAAAAATATGCGGATTCACGATTGCCGGGAAGGGGCAGTCATTATGGAAGAAACAGAGGCAATTATGGAAAACTCTCAACTGAGAAGAATCCGGGTAGAGGGAAAAGCGGAGATTATTTCGATAAAATCGAGTATTGTTAAATTGCAGGAACTAATATTTTACAAGGATAGTACGCAAGGCTGCTTGATAGGAAATGATAATAGCAGAGTAGAAGCCGAAGAATTAATTATACAAGAATGTGACTATGCGGATATTTGTAATCAAAAGATGATAGGGTATGGACAGGTGTAGCATGTGTTCTTCCGTGTAACCTCATGGCGAAATGTCCACACTGTGGACAGCAACAAATGTCTTTTTTTCAGAATATTAGATACACAAAGGTAAATAGGGACTAAATAAAAAATTTAGGATCGCGGTCACTCCGACTGGGAGGTGTTTGACAAAACACTGCGGGAGAAGTAGACTATGAGAAAACGATCTGTTTTTTGCAAGTACAAATTACCTAAAAATGCAGAGGCACTTCCAAAAAGTTACAGCAGGAAATTCCTCAAAGTTGCATAAACTCCCTGGAGCCTGTTAAAGGCTCCAGAGGCATGTCGTTGCAGTGTGTGTTGTTTTACATAATTCACTATAAATCCTATGCAATACTGCTGACAATGATTCTTTTCCGATGGGGATTTTATATTCATCCAATTGATCGGCCATATCAAATATTTTGTATACATTTTTTGGTGTATACATCTGTATTGCATTTTCCAATCATAGCTTTATTAAAATTTTCTATCGAACTTCGTAACAACAAATCCGATGCTTTATATGCTCCATTAACCCATGTAAATACAGCTTGAAGTACAGTAAATTCGAATAGATTCAAAAAAGGAAATTTGATGATTGGGCATGAGTAGAAATAGTTCGATAAATCGAAATAACATAGATGGAGGGGATATGATATTATTAAAATAGATAGATCCAGTTCTTTCTGTTCAGAGCTGAGTATAGGTACTGGATTTGACCTGGAAAAGCAACATTCGAATTAATTCACCATTATGTTAATAACTTTTTGGGCATCATTTTCATTGTCCTTTATCTCAGAAATGTGTAGCGCATCATATTTGGCCGCTGTATTCAAGAATTCGTATTTTGATAAATTGACGATTTAATTTACATGAGATAAACAACAGAAAAACATAGGAGTTAAGACTAGAGATGAGAAGACTTTGGAAAATCATAAAAGAAAACTTCCCGGTGGCGTTAGCAATGGCAACCACATTTTTGAGTATAGTATATGCAGGAATGCGGCTTATGATTTATGTATATTGGATGGGATATTTCAAGGAATTAAATATTGACGCCAACATTTTGGAAATAAACTATGAAGGCAATCTTTTTCAGGTGATATTTTATGGGGGAATTATTCTTTTAATAGTATACATATATGGAATGCTGGATGAAACATACAAGAAAGTTAGGGAGCAGATAAGGAATAAAGAAGGTACCTGGCTGAAAAAATTTTTTTTCGCAATAGGAAAAGTAACAAAAAGCTTTTTGCTAAGTTTTTTTATGCTTGTAATTGCGAATTTTCCATTTTCTTTGGTTATATGCGTAATGTCCCATTTGGATATTAAATTTATAAATTTTTGCGCAATAGACATTGTTCTTTTTTGTATGGAAACAGTTATGTACGGTACTTATAAATTGCAAAAGGGGGATGATGCGTCACGGCGTAAAGATTGGAAAGAAAAATTGGGATTTTTTATTTTGGTTGGCTGCCTCTTAAGCAGCTTTGTTCTGGCTGCTCTTTATTATACCGGAAGTAAACGATTTGAAAATCAACGTGAAGTTCGTATGGTTAATGAAGGCAATTATATTATTACTTATAGCGACCATGAACATTATGTATTGCATAGAAGTGAAAAGGTTGGAAATGAGATTTTGGTTTATAGAAATGAACAAAAAATAATCGGAGTGGATGACTGTAATTATAGTATTAGAAAAATTGAAGGAATACAGATAGTAGATAATCTAAGTGAATAAAAGTAGTTTCGAACAAGTTTTATGATATCATAGAAATTTTTATATTAAATTAAAAGTATGTAGTATTTTGATAAATCGAAAGCACTATGTCAAAATAACACAATTGAACCAGACAACAGCATGCCATATAATAATCTATATATCGATAAAGGAGGCTTGGAAAAATGGATGAGGTAGATAAAAAGTATAAAGAAGTTGTAGACTCTGTAAATACAACGGTCAGCAGAAACTTGGAAAAACTACTGGAAACCAGAGGGTTATCACAACGACAATTTTGCCAAAAGATGGCAGAAGAAAAAATATCTGTTACGTGAGGTGACCCCAAAAAGTTAGACTTTTATTGCGTAACAGATTTTGTCTGTTACGCATTTTTATGCAGCCAAGAGGCTAAGCCTGTATTGAACAGGACTCCCGTTTATAATGTATATTGGGCAAAGAATGGTGGTAAATCCTCGTTTTTTACCTAAATTCAAAAAGATTAAAGATGAAAAAAGAGCGGCGACTGAGATGGAGAAAAGCACGGAGAATGTCGATAACGATGATAATGATGTCGACAAGAAAAGGCAGCAAATGGAAGAGATAGTATCGTATGTCTCGTATACGGCAATATACGTACTGAAATATTTATTCATCATAGTGTTAGCACAAGTGTTAATTGCAATGCTTATTGAAGAATTTGGGGAACCATTCATTTTAATCAAATACATTGAGATTATTGGAAATTATGCAATGCAAATAAATGCATTGCAGCAGGCAATCATGGCATGTGTTTGTGGTGTAATGCTGTCGTTGTTCCGAATAATATCGATTGCGGTATTTGATCAGCACAGTGAAGCTCAAAAGCCAATTAGCAGGATACACGATCAGCTGAATGGTCAATCTATAAAAAATTAAAAAAATATGTAAGATTCTGTCGATTCCCGCCAGGTACATTATAGAGACCTGAATATAAGACAAAGGCGGTAGATGAATATGTATAACACCAAAGAAAAATGTATGGAAATAGCTCGTAGATTTGAACAGTTGTGTGGGGAGAGAGGAACAACACCCTACAAGATCGCCAGATATTCTGGGCTGTCTTCCTCTACGGTAAGTTATTTCCTGGCTGAAGTATATGCACAGGACGAGGAATTGGTATTGTATACATATCGCAATCTGCCGGAGGACAAGAAGAAAGGATTTTTGAAGTTGTTACTGACCTCATGAGCTGTTATGGATTTACTCATATAATCATCATTCTCAATACGCAACTAATTAAAAAGGAACTCAAAATATGATTATAGTATTCACACGGAAGGAATGCCCATTCAACTCATTATGTTTGATGACAGAATGGAGATTCGAAACCCAGGGAGACTTTTCCAAAATCCTGTGATCGCATCTGAATTAGAAGTGTTAAAAGTAACGGAGAATCGTTATTCCGGAATTCCCACGATTCGGAGAATGATGCAGGAATATGATCTGCAACAGCCGGAATTCATTGATGAAAGAGGAAGTTTTATTGTAAAATTATATAAGGATGTCATGGAACAAACTGCGGTTGAAATGGATAGAGTTGACAATAGAGAACTGCTGCTCTTCTGTAAGACACCCAGGACACGTAAAGAAATCAGTGATTATTTAGGACTGAATTCTGTGACATATGCCATTCAGACTCGCATAATGCCATTGGTGGAAAGAGGAATTATAAAGATGAGCATTCCGGAGAAACCGAAGAGTCCTAAACAGTTATTTTACTGTGATTAGAAAGTGATTTTTTGAAGAAACTCAAAAAAAGTCTAAAAAATTTGAGTTCTTTAAAGGAACTCAAATCAGACTGTAGACAAAGCTCCCTCACAGGAAGGAGCTTTTCTTGTGTCATGACTG
>OLQW01001183.1_pt1 | contig 12549 bp, 8 predicted proteins | sample 1672901 | NCBI WGS metagenome assembly OLQW01 (sample SAMEA3136735, study PRJEB25190) | human gut metagenome | reverse complement strand
CGCTGACATCAAAGCACAGGGAAATATGTCTCTCACAGCTCCTACCATCACCAATACCAATGAGGCCTTCTCGGCAAAACGTGTATGGACAAGCGAAGTCACCAATCCTGACCTTATCCGTATCGATGAAGATGGACATCCAGAAAAAGGGCAATCTTTCACCAGAAATGAATTTTCTGCTCTGGATAGCGGCTATGGGGCGTACCATAACAAAGGTATCACCCCGAAAACACTCTACGAAGAAGCCGGTTATGACAAGATAGAGCAAATCACCGAGGAAGAACGGAAAGACGGCGAAACACCGGTCCCCGATAACTTAGTAGGTAAAGAAGCACCAAACTATAATTACGATGATCCTATTTTTAAAGAACTGGGTGTCAAATCCATGGATACTCCACGCCCCGGCTATGATGATCCGAAGCAAGCCGATTGGGACAAGCAGTATAAAGAAATATTGAATCAACTCAATGAAAAGATAAAAGCCTACAACGAAGAAGCCAAGGCTTACAATGATTCCATAGGTGCTATCGAAAGTAAAGCCATCAAATACTACACCATCATTCGCACCACCACCCACACGTCAGAAAAGCAAGTGCAGGAAACGAAAGCGGGCAACATTTCCAGTGGGAAAGATATGATCCTCTCTGGCAACGTGACCAATGAAAACAGCCGTATCACCGCTGGGAGTACCCTCACGGCAAACAGTGGCACATTGGACAACATTGCCGAAAAGAATCAAGTACAGAAAATCACCTTCGGTACAACTCAGGAAAGCTATACCAAGAAAAAGCACTGGCCTCATAAAGCATGGAGACGGCATTATCGCGACCCAATCTTCATGACACCACAGAAAGAGCTGGATAACCCCACCTCTCTTGATGTTGGATCCTATGAAGGAAACACGGGAAAGAACCCAATTAAAGAAGACATCACCCAGACCATGCGTGACAACGTCCAGCAGCATTTGAATCCATTTGCTACTGGGAAAGAAACCAATCCAGGCAGTACAGCCGGAAAAGAAACAGGTGGCACGCTGTCTTTTATCCCAGATAGCTCTCTCTACAAGCTCCATCCAGAAGAGAAGGCCAAGTATCTCATCGAGACCGATCCCGCCTTCACCAACAAAAAGAAATTCCTCTCTTCCGACTACATGTACAACCAACTCCTTTGGGATAACGACAAAGTCAATAAACGGCTCGGCGATGGATTCTACGAACAAGAACTCATCCGGAACCAAGTGACCCAGCTCACTGGTATGCGTTATCTCAATGGCTATACCAATGATGAAGAGGAATACAAAGCCCTCATGGATGCAGGTATCGCCTATGCGAAAGAATACAATCTGAAACCAGGCATCGCCCTCACCAAAGAACAAATGGCAGCTCTCACCAGTGACATCGTCTGGCTAGACACCACCACGGTTACCGTGAATGGCAAGACATACACGGTTCTTTATCCTCGTGTGTATCTCAAAGCCAGCACGGCAAAAGCCCTCACCGAAGACGGCAGCCTCATCAGTGCCAATACCTTGATTACAGATACCAAGGGTACTTTGACGAACCAAGGCACACTCAAAGGAAATACCATCGTCGTGAAGTCTAAAAATATCGTTAATACCGGTACCATTTTCGGAAATGACCTCTCCCTCAAAGCAAACCAAGACATATTGCAGAGTAGTATCATCGAGGGAGAAAACAAAATCTTACTCGATGCAGGCAGAAACATTACCATGAAAAACACCATCCAGCATGGAAAGAACCAGGACATACTGGATACCACCGCCGGCATCGCCGTCAAAGGGGAAAAAGGCGTACTTCTCATGCAAGCAGGACAAGACATCACCATGACTGGTGCTACGCTAGCAGCACTCGGCGAAAATGGCTCTATGATCCTCTCTGCTGGGCACAATCTCACTATGGATACGGATAGTCTGGAAGCCAAGAAAGACATGACGGAGAATAATGACAACTATATCCGCACCTATCGCAAGACAGAAACAGCGAATACTTTGACCGCCGGGAAAGATATCTCGCTCATTTCAGGCAATGATATCAAAGCGAGAAGTACCACCGTAGCTAGTGAAAATGGGCAGATTTCCATGAAAGCTGCTGATGATGTAACCATCGAAAACGGATATAATAAAGCTATGGATGACTACGGCTTAAAGTACAAAGAAAGTGGCTTCCTCTCTCATAAGACAACAGCCATAAAAAGCCATGACGAAAGCAAGACGGCAATTGGCAGTATGCTTTCTGGAGACAAAATAAGCATTACTTCTATTGGAAACACCACTATCACCGCATCCAATGTGGTAGGTACGAACGACGTGTCTATCACTTCTGGTAAAAATACGACTATCACCAGTGCAGAAGAAGTAGAGCAGCACGACTATGAGAAACGCGTCAAGAAGAGCGGCCTGCTCTCGGGTGGCGGACTCGGATTTACCATCGGGACGGAGAAGCGGAAGGACCAGTACAAAGATGCGGACATTCTGCAGAAAGGCTCTACTGTTGGCAGTATCTCTGGTAACGTTACAATTACTTCTGATAAGGACATCCATGTGAATGCATCGGATATTATCGCGGGGAAAGATATTTCAATGACCGGCAAAAACGTAAATATTTCAAGCAAAGACAATATCTATCACAGCGAGGAAAAGCACGAATACAAGAAGAGCGGGCTCACTGTCTCTGTAGGAGGTGCTGGTATCGAAGCTATAGAGTCGGTGGCAGCGCCGGCTACACGGATGACAGAAGTTTCCGATCATCGTTTGAAAGCTCTCTATGGGTATGAGACAGCAGAAAAGATAAAGAAAAATGGAGATGCATTAAAAGCTGCGGCCAAGGGGAATTTTTCTCCTACGGTTTCTATCGGTATCACTAGCAGCTCCAGTAAGTCAGAAAGCCATAGCACCATAACAGAAGCGCAAGGCAGTTCATTGCAGGCAGGACAAGACGTGACTATTAAGACGAAAGAAGATTTGAATGTCAAAGGCTCTGATATCGTAGGCAACCATATCCACTTAGAAGCTGATAACGATATACATATTTGGGCTACAGAAGAAAAAGAAACCCAGAAGAGTAGCCAAAGCAGCAAAGGCGGTAGTCTTGGCGTCAGTCTTTCTGCCGGTTCAGTAGTTTCTGTAGATGGTAAATTCTATGCTGGTAAAGGCAAAGAAAACGGCAGTACTACCAGCTATAGAGCAAGTACCGTGAATGCAAATGATACACTGACCATGAAGAGCGGAAAAGACACCGATCTCATCGGCAGTACGGTCAGCGGAAACAAAGTCAAGGCCGATGTAGACGGTAATCTAAATATCGAAAGTTTGCAGACTAAGAAAGAGTATAGCGAAGAAAACATATCGGCAGGTATGAGCTTTAGTACAGCAGCCGGTAAAACCAGCTATGGCGGTAGTGCGTCCAAAGGAAACATGAAGAGTCACTATGAAAGCGTCATCAATCAGGCAGGCATCCGTGCGGGCGGTGAAGGCTTTGATATCTCTGTCAAAGACAATACCGATCTGAAAGGTGGAGTGATTGGTAGTGCTGCAAGCAAGGATAAAAATACTCTGACTACTGGCACTTTGAGCTGGGAAGATAAGGAAAACAAAGCGGATTATAAAGCAGGCGGTATGGGTGTATCTTATTCGCCAAATAATAAGAGCAGCAAACTGAACCAGAGAGGATTGACTCCCAATCTGACACCTACGGTAAAAGATAACGCTGATAGTACAACGAAATCGGCAGTGTCAGAAGGAACTATTCATATCACGAATAAAGAAAAGCAGAAACAGGACATTGCAAGTTTCAATCGAGATACCAAGAATAGCTTGAACCAGTTACAGGAAATCTTTGATAAGACCAAGGTAGAAGAAAAACAAGAACTCGTCGGCATGCTGGAAAAGTACGGCAATCAGGCAATCCATACATACGCCGAAAGCAAGGGCTGGAAAGATGGATCTACGGAAAAGATGCTCCTCCACGGCGCTTTCGGGGCGCTCATGGGAGACATGGCAGGTGGAAGTGCAGCAACCGGTGCATTGTCAGGTGGCGTAAATGAATATGTGATGGGGTATCTGACCAAAACCAAAGGCAAAGACTGGGTACAGGAACACCCGGATACCGTACAATGGATCAGCGCTGGAGTAGGAGCCGCTATAGGAGCCTCTGCCAAAGATATGGCTACAGGGGCCAATGTTGCTCTAGATGCCTCTAAATGGAACTATTTAGGCTTTGGCATGGATACCACACCATTGCTAAAGAGAACGCTGAAGAGTAAAACCGGACAAGCACTTTCTGAAGAAGAGTGGAATAAAATCCGTTTTGACCTGATACGTATAGCAGCGGAAGCAGACTTATTTGGTGCAGAATCTGATCAATTAGAAATAGGTAATGAAACGGCTAAACAGAATGTACGAAATTATTTAGTTGGCAAAGGCTTTACAATTGACAGTACAGAGGAATTTATTACTGGCTATGATAGCTGGGTAAGAGATTTGCAAAAACGCATGAACGGTATTCCTATGTTTAAAGGACTACCACAAGTAACTGTTATTACCTCTAAAATAAAAGACGATACATTAGATATACAGAATGTAGCATGGGATAAGAGTCGAGATATCCTAACATCAACCGGTCTATCCTGGGGCGCTGCTAATTGGTATGAAGCAGAGTACGGATATTTAAGCCGTAAAGAGGCAGAACAAATCGGACAAGAAATGAGCAATGCAACCATGAAAGCGTGGGGAAACATTGCCTATCTGAAAGAGGTTTGTGATAACCATAAACGGTACAATTCTTTTGAAAATGCATTGCGGGCAGATGGCTATGACACATTGCCAATAACTGTTGGAATTATCTCATCGTCAGTGCTATCTAGATATGGTTTGGCTGCTGGGGGGCTAGTAGGAATTACTGGAGGCATTGGAATCAATATATATGTAAATCAAAAGAAAGAAACATTGGATAAAAATAACAAGAAAACCATTGAAAATAAATCAAAGTAAGATGGAGGAATATAGCAATGTTTTTACATTCACCTATTATAGATATAATTATGTTAGGCTGTTGTCTGTATTTATTTAATGTATTTATCTTGGTTAATGAGACGGCTAATGAAGACGTTAAATTATTAGCTTCTCACTCAAAATTATGGTTAAGATTTATTGTATGGCTTTTAGTTTTATTGGGTTCTTTATATATATTTTTATCGGACATAGATATTTTATGCGGAGAATATTACAATTTGGCGGTTTTCTTCTTATTGCTTGTATTATACTTGGTTGGTGTATTTGGCGCTTTTGTTAGTTATAAGTATGGGCCTAAAGATTATGAATCTAAGCTAAAAAATCAATTGCAGATAGAAGCTTTAATCTGTTTACCGATAGTATTTCTATTTATGTATCTATTTTAGCAAATATCTTTAGGGTGATGTACGAAACATAACCATGACAGACACCCTCCGCCACGAAAAGAACCAGGATGTGCTGCATACCACCGCCGGCATCGCCGCCAAGGGTGACGTGAACCTTGAAAATGGCTACAACGAAACCAAAGACGACTACGGCCTGAAATACAAGGAGCACGGCCTTCTCTCCCATAAGACCACCACCATCAAAAGCCACAACGAAAGCAAAACAGCCACCGGCAGCTTACTCTCCGGCGACACCGTACAGAAGGAAGCAGGAGCCAATATCACCATCAAAGGCTCTAGCATCGTAGGGATCCATGATGTGACCATGACTTCCGGCAAAGACACCACCATCGAAAGCGCAGAAGAGAAAGAACAACACACCTACGACAAGCAAGTAAAAAAGAGCGGCCTCATGGGAAGCGGACTGGGCTTTACCATCGGCAAAGAAAAGAGAAACGACCAGTACCAAGAAGCAGATACCTTACAGAAAGCGTCGACCGTAGGCAGCTTGCAGGGCAATGTATCTATCTCTTCTCATCACGGCACCCATGTGATTGCCTCTGACATCCTGGCCGGAAAAGACATTTCTATGACCGGTGAAAATGTCACCATCACCAGCAAAGACAATGTATACCACAGTGATGAAAAGCACGAATACAAGAAGAGTGGACTCACTGTCTCTGCTAATGGTGGAATTGCTGACATACTAGCAGATACCATTGATTATGCAAAGAAGGCTTCCAATGCTAGAGATAAACAGCTAAAAGCACTCTATGGCGCAGAAGTCTATGAAACCATTGCCAAGGGGAAAGACTCTTTGAACAGCATCCTGTCCGGTGCAGCCTCCGGAGCCACTATGGAAGGCTTGCAGCCCATGTTTGACACCTTCCTGAAAGACCATCCGGATATGAGCATGAGGTAAATCAATCAAGCCCAGAAACAACACCATTTATACCTTTATTCAAAAACACGCTTAAAAATTTTTTCGGCGGTCTTGACATTGGGCTCATTATAGTTTGTGATCTACATTGGCATATTTCCGTGCGATGTATTATAATATATAAGACTAATTGTAAAAAATATTTGTAGAAATCTTCATATACATGTATCGCCGCGACGCTGCCCTGCTGTGATGCTTCTGGATCTATGGGCGGCCAAAGGGTAGAGGCATGGTAGATGAATATAAGAAATTCATCGGGGTACTGATCCTGGTCATTGCGGCCGCGGTCTCTGTATTCGTGATGAAGACGTACTACCCGGAGTTTTATGACCAGACGATTCAGCTGACACTGGCGGGGGATATTGATGGCTTAGGTGATTATATCTCCTCTTTTGGCTATGGAGCCTTTGCGGTGAGTATTGGGCTTTTGATTTTCTGTAATGTCTTTGGGATCCCGACGATCCCCTTTCTTACAGTGAACGGAGCTCTTTTTGGTCTGATTCCGGGACTGGTGATCTCCTGGCTGGGGGAAGTCTTGGGAATCGAGCTGAGTTTTCATATCGGGCGTATCTTCTTCAGGCAGGAAGCGAGAAGTTTCATCGAGAAGCGGCATATGCTTGAGAAGCTCGATAAGTATAGCAGCGTGAAGCATATGATCCTTACGCGGGCGATCCCCTATTCGCCGAATATTCTCTTCACGGCGGTCGCGGTGGTGTCGAAGCTGTCCTCGAAGGAACATTTCAAGGCGACGCTCATCGGTAAGATCCCCTCGGTCGTGATCGAGGTGGTTTTGGGGCATGATCTCATTTATTTTCAGGAGCACAGCATGCGTTTCATCCTGCTTTTCCTCTTGGTGATCGGCGGGTGCGTGTCGCATCGAATCTATAAGAAAAAATACTCGAATAAGGATGAATAGAAGGATGCCGAAAGGTATCCTTTTTGATTGCTTATGAGGCGGCCTGCTTTTTTGAATGAAAGAATGCTTTGACGGCTTTGCTCATTCCTGCTTCCGAACGTCCCTTTCCCTTCTTCCCGATAGAGTATATAATAAAGAAAATGCTGATTAAATCGCAGAGTCAGATTCCACAAGAATTTTTATACATATCTTCGTCATAACCTTCCTTAAATAGCGCGCTATTCGCGCCCCTATTCCTTGCTATGCATAAAAATTAAAGAGTAAAATCTGACAACGATTGAATCCGTGTTTCCTGAAATCAAGACTACGAAGAAGAAGGTGAAAACGTGGGACTGTGGAGTCAGATTTCCTCCTGCTTTGCGAAGAACTCTTTTGCTGCCTGCTCTTGTGATGAGCGGGGGCAAGCGATCGATGAGGGGGCACGGCAGATTCTTGGCGCGATCGAAGAAGCGGGGAAAGAGGGCTATATCGTTGGCGGGTGCGTCCGTGATCTTGCGATGGGAAAGGCGCCGCACGACTGGGATATCACCACGTCGGCGCGTCCGGAGGAAATGCTCTCTATCGCTGCTTTGCATGGTTGGAAAGCGATCGATGGCGGCGGACGTCGGTTCGGGACGGTCATCATTGTCATAGGCGGTGAAAATTATGAAGTGACGACATTCCGCAGCGAAAGCTATGGAAGCGATGCACATCGGCCGAGCGAGGTATCCTTTGCCGGGACGCTGAAAGAGGATCTCATGCGCCGTGATTTCACCGTGAATGCCATGGCGATGGATCGCAGCGGACGGCTTTATGATGCGTTTGACGGCCTTTCCGATATCGCAGGGAAACGCCTTCGGACGGTAGGGGATGCAGGAGAGCGTTTCTCCGAGGATGCGCTGCGCCTGTTTCGCGCCTGCCGGTTTGTGGCGCAGCTCGACTTCACGGCTGACAGCTCGCTGGTAGAGGGGATGGAGAGTGCTTTCCCGCGGGTCTCGGGGCTGTCGCTTGAACGTGTGCGCCAAGAGGTGGACCGGCTGCTCGTTTCGAAGCATGCCGCTCGCGGTATGGACCTCTTGGTACGAAGCAGTCTCGCTCGCTGCTCCTGCCGCATCAAGGAAAAGGGAGCCTATACGGAAGTCCCCATCCTGCCAGAGCTTTCTCATCTGGTGGGGCTGCCGCAGCAAAAAGAATTTCATAAGTATGATGCGTGGTATCATACACTCGCCGTGCTTGAGGCAGCGAGCCCGGAGCTGCTTTTGCGCTGGGCAGTGCTGCTGCATGATGTAGCCAAGGGGATGCCGGGGATCCGCGCGATACGGAAAGGCCGGCTCACGGACTATGGTCATGATAAGAAGGGAGCAGAGATGGCAAGGGACATCCTTACGCGCTGGCGCCGGTCTCCTGCTTTCACGGAAGAAGTGGTCTGGCTGGTGGAGAATCATATGCGTTTTCATTTTTTTGCCAATTCACCGGAAGCGGATGCGGAGAAATGGGTACGCCAGCTCGCAAGAGACCATGTATTCTCTTCTTCCGAAGCAATGGCGGAGAGCTTTCTCCATCTCAAAGATCTTTGCAAGGCGGATATCATTGGCTGCGGACGGCCTCTTTCTGCGACAGAAGGTCACGAAGCCTTCGGTGAATACATGGCAGAGCTCTCGCGACGTATGCCTGTCACCTGTAGGGAGCTCAACTATCCGAAGGATGTACCTGCTCTTCTTGCTCCGCATGTGGCAGAGGGCATGAAGAATCTGCTTTTCCGCGTGCAGAATGGCAATCTGGATAATACGGAAGAGGCACTTCACGAGGCAGCACTGCGATTTGCGAAAAGACATAGGGATTAGAAGGGACTGGTGACTAGTGACTAGTGGCTGGGGATTGGGAGACGGGTAGATATCAGACTCTCTCGCATCGTCATTGAAAGCGTTGCCGAGAAATCTTTGTCATTCGTGGTTCATCGGTCGGTGATAGGAAAGCCCAAACGGGAAACCTGCTCTCTAGGAACTTTTCGGGCATCGCCCTATTTATACTCCGCGGCGCTTAGATCCTTCGACTCAGTTCTCATATTTCAGATAATCCATTTTCTAATATACGACGTTTTTCTCCGCTCAGGATGACGAAATGCGCCGCACCTTCCCTTCAGAACCCGGCGAACCCTCTGAACCTGTTGAACCTGCTGAATCCGTTGCACCTTTCAAATATGTTGCGCATTTTCACGAAGCGCGCTCCTTGTGCTATACTAAGGATGAATCAACATGAAAGGCGGTGCTCTCATGCTTTGGGACAGAAAATCGATCCACACCATCCACTGCTTCGGGGACAGTTTGACGGCGGGCTACGGGGCGCTTCCCTGCGAGGGCTGGGTGGAAGTGCTCGCGAAGCGGCATCCGAAGATGGGCTGGTACAACGACAGTCAGTGCGGCGCGCTCACCGAGGATATCCTGGATGCGCTTGAAGGCACGGCGGCTCTTGCCGGGCCCAAGGAAGGCTTCTTTTTCATGGGCGGTACGAATGACATCCTCTGTGGTTTCCGCCTTGCTGTGGTGGAAGCTGAGGTGAAGGAGCGGCTAGCACGGCTTTCAGAAAAAGTCCCGCTTGCGATCGGTATCCCGCCGCTTGCGACGAAGGAGAGCATCTGGACGGGCTGGCAGAGCGAAGCGGTGTATGAGAGAAATCAGGCAGATCTTGCGGCGTATGGGGATTTCTTAAAAAAGCTCGCAAAGGACATCGGCGCGCTCGCCATCGATTTTTCGAAAGCCTTCCCGCTGGAGGATGTCTGGTACTATGACGGCCTCCATCCGAATGGGAAGGGGTATGAGCGCTTCGCGGAACTGGCAGAGAAAGCTTGGAGTATCAAGCAGAGGTAGAAAGGAAAAGATAGGATGAATAATAGAGAAGAACGTACAAGGGAACTTATGAAGCAGCGCGTCCTGACATGGAAAGAAGCGGAAGCGCAGATCGCAGCATGGAAAGCGAGCGGCGAGACTGTCGTATTTACGAATGGATGCTTTGACATGCTCCACCGCGGTCACATCACCTACCTCGCGCAGGCGGCTTCACTGGGCGACCACTTGATCGTAGGACTGAATTCGGATGCGTCGGTGAAGCGGCTCAAAGGAGAGTCGCGCCCCGTGAATGGAGAAAACGACCGTGCGCTCATGCTTTCGGCTCTCCGCAGTGTGGACGGCGTCGTGATCTTTGGAGAAGATACCCCGACCGAGCTCCTGTCTCATCTGAAGCCGGATATTCTGGTCAAAGGCGGGGACTACAAGGTGGGAGAAGTCGCCGGACGAGAGTATGCCGGCCGCGTGGAGATCCTCTCCTTCGTCGATGGATACTCGACAACGAAACTGATTGAGAGAATCAGGGCGTGATGGGGGCTGGTAGCTAGTGACTGGTGACTAGATATCAGACGTCAGACATTAGACATGGGGCACTAGACGTCGGACGTAAGTCGTTAGACGTTTAATCCCTAATCCCTAATCCCTAATCCCTAGTCACCAGCCACTAGTCACTTTTTGAAGAGGCATTGATACTATGCAAAACTGGAAACGAATCGTGTATACCATGGCGGCCATACAGATCGGGACGGGGATCTCGATCATCGGCGTCGTCGCCTTCATTCCGCTCTTTCTGACATCGGAGCTGGGGGTCACGGATCCGGGAGAAGCGGCGTTTTGGGCGGGACTGATTTCCGGTGTGACGCCTTTCTTTGTTGCGATCGCGGCGCCTTTTTGGTCCATGCAGGCCGATCGCCGGGGACCGCGTTTTGCGCTGTCCATGATCCTCTTCATCTTGGGCGTGGTCATTGCTTGGATGTATTTCACGCGATCGCCCGTAGAACTTCTGATCCTTCGCATGATCCAGGGCATGTCCGGCGGCTTTGTTGCAGTCGGCATGTCTCTTGTCATGAATGTGACGCCCAAGAAGCAGCTGACGTGGGCGATGGGGGTCTTTCAGGCATCCATGGTCATGGGGGTCATGTTCGGCCCGCTCGTAGGCGGCATGATCGCGGATACTCTGGGCTATCGCATGCCCTTTGTCATTTTCTGCGCTCTTTCATTTCTCTGCCTTGTCGCGGTGCGTCTCATGGTGCCAAAGCGGATCGGACTGGAACAGGCACGGGGGCGGGAGCCTTTCATGAAGCAGCTTTCTTACTTCATGAAGAATCCCGTCGTCCGTCTGATGGTCATGCTACAGTTTCTCTGCAACTGCGGCATGACAGGGATCGGGCCAATCCTCCCGCTCTATATCAAGGAAATGATGGGAGGCGATGCCATGGCAGTCGCGACGATCGTAGGGATCATCATCTTCGTCGCAGGCGCCACGAGCGTCACCTCTTCTCTGAATGTCTCGCGTCTTGCTGCACGGATCTCCATGCCGAAGATTCTTATCTTTGCGTCTCTTGTGACAGGCGTGAACTTCATCCTCCAGTATCTGATGCCCGAAGTCTGGACGCTGGGCTTCATGCGCGGGCTCACCGGCTTCTCCCTCGGGATGATCATGCCGCTCGCAAATACCATCCTCGCGCAGGCGGTGCCGGCGGAAAAGCGTACAATGGTGGTGGGATTTTCGACCAGTTTCGCACTTATGGGCAATGTCGCAGGCCCCATGGCATCGGGCGCCATCGCCATGCAGTGGGGCTATGGTATGGTCTTCTGGTCGACAGCTTTCTGCTTTTTCCTCGCCGCATGCGTGATCTATAGGGAGAGGAAAATCATATAATGGGTTCAGGGTTCAGGTTGATGGGTTCAAGGTTGTGGTGGCAGCTTCGCTGCAAAATATATATTTGCGGCGGAGCCGCCACCACCATTTCTCGTTCAAGTGAAGCTTTCCAACGGAATCAAAGAGCGACACGCCCGTGGGCTAACCCTGCCCCCTGAAGTTTGAAAGCAGGGATGAGTGGCTAGGGATTTGGGATTAGGAGTGACTAGTGACTAGGAGACATGAGACTCTCGTATCGTCATTTCGAGCGAAGCGAGAAATCTTTCTTGCAGACCGTTAAACGAAGGATGTGTGAAAGTAGAAATACGCAGCGCCAAGGCGTCGTTTCCGTACCGGTGCTTATGTGATCCTGACCGCAGTGCAAGAAAGATCCCTCGGCTACGCTCGGGATGACGACAGCGCGAAGCACTACCAAAATTCCGCGGCGCTTCATTATTTTATGCGCCGCACCACCATTTCGGATTTCTCATTTCTGTTATGAAGTGACTTTTGTCAAGCGGGAATTTGCGCCCTCCACATTCGCTTCCTTCTATTTGACGGCATCTAAAAAGGGTCCTGGATTTAACAGTCTCCG
>OLQW01001164.1_pt1 | contig 12698 bp, 9 predicted proteins | sample 1672901 | NCBI WGS metagenome assembly OLQW01 (sample SAMEA3136735, study PRJEB25190) | human gut metagenome | reverse complement strand
CGAATGAGGTGGTGCGTGACCAGATGTACACCTACCTGCTCGACACCTACAAGGAGAACGACTTGGTATATGATAGATATAGCAAGGGTAAACTGGAGAGCAAACTGGCTTATCATGGAGAATACAAGCCATACTTTGAGTATATCGCCGACTGCCTGAAGAAGTACTCCTCCCAGCGAGACAAGCAGAAGGGAGAGGCTTTCGTGCATGGCTTCACCTTGGCGATGACAAGCCAGAACAAGTTCTATCGCCCTATCTCTGAGCTGGACAATGACGGCGGCTATGCCGACATCTTCCTCTCTCCGCTTTGTGACATCTACAAGGACATGGTAGATTCATATATCATCGAATTGAAATATTGCAAGAGCCAAACCATAGATGAGCAAGTGAAAAAGCTCTTCGAGGAGGCTTCAGCTCAAATCTCTCGCTATGCGGACAGTGATATGGTCAGAGAGGCAGTAAAGACTACAAAGCTCCACAAGCTGGTGGTTAGCTACCGCGGAGCGGAAATGGTGGCTTGCGAGGAGATATAAAACTATTTCAACCATACAGGTCGAAAATATTTGAGAGAGATAAAAAGAAAATTTTCGACGACATCTATTGTTTGGCCTTTCGATCTACATGCAGTGATTACAAAGTCACAATTCATTTGTAGTATTTCGGTTCAGGGGAGATTGTCCGTGTATAGACAATCTCTCCTGAGCCCATAACTGGGAGGTCAGGTTTGTTACCTGTCCAATAGCAAGAATGCCCTATACAAACAATATATCCATTATCCCATTCCTTGACCTCTGTGTCTCGTTTGAGGCATTTAGGAGTACGAAATCGGATATTACTATTGCCATATCGAAAAGAAGTCATATCTCCGTTGTTAGAGAGCAACGCTTCTGATGAAAGATTCTTGTTGTCCATATTTACCTCCTTATTTTAAATTATTCAGCATTATTTATTTTTCATTGCCCTGCGTTCAAAATCACAATTCGTGATTGCGCTTTCTTCAATAAGGCCAAAAAGTCTATAAACTTTTCTTTTGTCCACGTTTCCATTCTATGGCCTGTTCTGTCAACCTATATTGTTGGCGAGGATGGTTTGGGATATCAGGATATTTACGCTCTATAGCCCCTTCGTCGAGGGCTGGCAAAATATAGGTTGTCCTAAATCTCAGTCGGCTCTTTAATCCACAAGTTTTCATCATTTCCCCTGTTGATAAATAATCTTCAGAAACAGCTAGAATTAAATCTTTAACTTGGTTCGTACTTGGTTCGTACTTGGTTCGTACTTGGTTCAAATTTAATCCCAGTTGCATCCCCACAGGAGTCTTCATCGGATCGGTTACAGGCCGCACGAATGTCACGCAAATGAAGCCACCGTTGATGCTCCACTTCGGTTCTGGAGCATTCTGTGCCTTGCAAGCCTCCATGATACGGAATGCGCCAGACCCCCAACTTTCAAGGAAAGTGGTGCGGTAAAGCACTTCCGCCATGATGGGATTGTATGGATAGGAACTGTGTGACTGTTTGATTGTTTCTGTGTTGAGTTGTGGCGGCAATACACCAGGATTCTCAATCTCTATGCGGTCATCATATATGGCAATACTTGGCGTAAGGTTGTACTTCTCGAACTGCCTATGACAAAGGCTGTTTGTAAGGGCTTCCCTCAACGCTTCGGCTGGCACCTCCATATTTTCCTCACGACGGAAGCCAACAATTTTGCCACTCATGTTCAGGTGCTTCAAGAAGAAAGCCATACCGGCATCAAGCAGTTGGAAGAAATTTCCTTCCACCCTTTGGTTGTCGATGAACTCTATCTTATTGATTCCGCGGAAACGAGCCAAACGCAGCTGCATCTGCGTGTAGCCCCTTAATTTGGTGGAAAACAGGGCGGCAGCAGCGTTATTGGGAACGCCATCGTTCATTAGTTCAAGTTTTCTGAGTACATCCGAAAGAGGCTCTGTCAAAGCTGTGGCTGGCATGCGGTTCTTCTCCACGCCGAGCCGTATAGCTCCCCTGATGAGTTTCTCGTCCATATCATCAATGGTTATGTCATCAGCCGACTGTCTCTCCCAGGCATAATAGTTTGGTTTGTTGGCACGCAGCCGTTCCTCAAACATATTGCGAGGCATCAGCTTCGTGGTACTTTCAACCTTATAATATGGGCTACCATGATAGGTATAAGGTGCCGTTCCCCAAACGAATGCTTCGAAATACATTGCTATGACTTGACAGCCTAGTCTATCGGGCACGTCAATGTATTGAATGTCAATCGAAACTGCTGGTTCGAGACCACTCAACGCTTGGGCTATCTCTCTTTGTGTATTATCCGTAACCTCCTGTCCGAGAATCTTAAGAGACTTAGGGGCTACACCGAACACCAGCCAACCGCCAGCACCATTGAGGAATGCACAGGCAGTGTGCATACCATCCTTCAACTCACCTGTAGTTTTTTTCAACTCCAAATGTACGTTTTCATCGTTGGCTATAAGCCTTTCAAGTTCCTCTATGTTCATAGTTGCCTTTTTGTTTCTTTGTCTTCTTCATTTTCTCCCGAAGAAATGCGTCATACTCACTTACGATGAGTTTCTTGATTCAATCTTCAGCAGGTCAGTCATCTTTTAATGCTATAGGGGTTTAGAGAATCTGATACCATAGTTTTTCTCTACATCTTTCAGGTCTCTTCCATTTTGTACACAATCACGTATCTCTTTCTTAATCTTAATAAGTTTCAGAAAGAAGTTTTCATTTTTCTTTTTGTCCATATTCTGCCTCCTTATTTTAATGATTTACCTTTCATGCTGCAAAGATAATAATTAAAATGGAATATACCAAAGATCTTTTCGAAAAATTACGTCCGGACGTATCTGTAGCTACGTCGGGACGCGTCTGTTGCTACATCGGGACGTAGGAAATGTTACGTCGGGACGTAATTTTTGCTGCATCGTGGGAGATTTTTCGATAAAAAGCATAGAAAAACACTAAAAGTTGAATAGAAAACAAGTGTTTTTGCTCAATATTTTCAACCTTTTAGCTCCCATAACGCCTCTAAAACGCCCGAAAATCGCTGCTTTTTGCAAAACGTGGCAATAGGTGGCAATAAGGTGACAATAGAAAAGCCCATTACTGCCACCCGTTATTCTCTTATTATCAGCTACTTATAATAAGCGTGGCAAATGTTGCAATAAATTTGAAAAAACATGTTCCTATGTGTAGAGGATCTTTGTTTCTCAAGCATCCTATCAAAATCCGATAGGTATAAATACTATTGCCATCGTTTCTTCTTGGAAAAATGTTTGAGAGAGATAAAAAGAAAATTTTCGACGACATCTATTGTTTGGCCTTTCGATCTACATGCAGTGATTACAAAGTCACAATTCATTTGTAGTATTTCGGTTCAGGGGAGATTGTCCGTGTATAGACAATCTCTCCTGAGCCCATTTATGTCATTTTGGGGGAACGAGAAAATGGGAAAGTGACGAAAAGTGGTAAAACTACCACTTTTTGCTTGTAAATCATGGTGAAAGCCTTCGTTTGAGTCTTTTCAGTGACGAAAAACGGTAAGTTTACCACTTTTTGATAATAAAGTTGCGCATTCTTAGATATTTTTTGTATCTTTGCAGTGACGAAAAGTGGTAATGTTGCCACTTTTTGATAATATAGTATAATTATGGATATTAAAAGACAACAATATTTAGACCAACTAATCGCAAGCCAAAGGAATGGCTTGATTAAGATTATTACAGGTATCAGAAGATGTGGAAAGTCATATCTTCTGTTCAAGTTATTTCATGAGTATCTAAATTCGCAAGGGATTTCAGATGACCATATCATAGAGATTGCCCTCGATGATCGCACCAATAAGGAACTGCGTGATCCAGATAATCTGTTGAAATACATCAAGGAGCAGATAACAGACAAAAATCTCTACTACATCATGCTTGATGAGGTACAGATGGTAGATGAGTTTACGGATGTATTGAATAGCTTGCTGCATATATTAAATGCAGATGTATATGTTACAGGCAGCAACTCGCATTTTCTATCGACGGATGTAGTGACAGAGTTCCGTGGTAGAGGTGATGAGATACATTTATTTCCATTGTCATTCTCTGAATACTGTGAAGGATATAAAGGGACAACAGACAATGCATGGAAAGATTATTATACATACGGAGGGCTTCCTCTTATTTTGACGCTTGATACAGATAAGAAAAAAGAAGATTATCTGAATAATTTGTATAAGAGTGTGTATCTCGTAGATGTGTTGGAACGACATAAGGTAAAAAACATGGGAGAGTTTGATGAATTGCTGCGAATTATCGCCTCTTCCATTGGTGCTCCATGCAATCCAACGAAGCTTGCCAATACATTCAAGAGTGTCAAGAATGTGGCCATTCATCATCAGACGATAAACAAGTATCTAGGTTTTTTAGAAGATGCGTTTCTTGTGGAAAAGTCCATCAGATACAATATCAAGGGGAAGAAGTATATCAACACCTTGGCAAAATATTACTTTTCGGATCTTGGAATCAGAAACGCTCTCTTAGGCTTTCGCCAGCAAGAAGAGACACATATCATGGAGAATATCATATACAATGAATTGCGTACGAGAGGATATCATGTAGATGTGGGTATGGTGGAAGTCAGAGAGCCAGACAAAAGTGGCAAGTTGATCAGGAAGCAGTTGGAGGTGGATTTTGTGGTGAATCAAGGAAGTCAGCGATATTACATTCAGTCAGCTTTCGCCATGCCAACATTAGAAAAAGAGGCGCAGGAATCTGCATCACTGTTGAGAATCAAGGACTCTTTCAAGAAAATAATCATTGTGAAAGATGACATCAAGCCCAAGAGAAATGAAGATGGCATCCTTACAATTGGGCTGAAAGACTTCTTGTTAGACAAAAACAGTTTAAATTATTAATGCTTAAAATATGGAAAAGTGCCATTCAGCAGGAATGAACTAATTATAAATACCACATATATTATCTTTCCATTATAACCATATCTCTGCAAAAGAAGGTGGTACACAAAGTCAGCCGTGAGAAAAATTCTTGCGGCTGATTTTGTATTACGATTGTTCTACAGGATAGTCGCAAGAACGACAGTATATAACTCAAAAAGCGATTATCAAGAATGGAAAGAAAAAGGCTCAGGGGAGATTGTCCGTGGATAAGACAATCTCCCCTGAGCCAGTATTTACCTCAGTTCGGGATAAGAAATATTGTCATGTATTGAGGATCTTTGTTTCTCAAACATTCCATCTGTTGCAAATATAAAGAGGGTGTGTCATTGAATGATGACACACCCTCTCTCTAAATTTAAGTCCTATTTAAGAAACTATTGTTTATTTCTTAGTAGAACCATTATCTGTATCTTCGTCTGAATTGTCATTGTTGAAAGGATATCCCTTTGTACAAATGAATTTCCAACCATCGCATGGAGCAAGACCATTGCCATCCATCAGCAAAAGTGGAACGAACGTGAAAGTACCATTGTCGTTGGTAAAGCTACAATAGCTTGCTAAATCGCCTGTGCTTACATAGTAGAACTGGTAAAGACTGTGGTCTTTATCTGCTGTAAAGCTGGTTCCAGTTTCAACATCATAGATGCCATCTTCTATTGACACGTTACCTTCTTCGTCCATGGTGAACTTGATGTCTGCCTCACCAGGAAGTTCCTCTTCGCCTGCTTGCTTGAAGGCTGTTGTTAAAGGACAAGCAAACTTATAAAGATTAGTTCCTTCTTTTGCCTTCATTACATCAACAGTAGCTTCCAAACCAAAGAACACATTATCGGTAAACTGAGCTTCACCAACTTTCTCCCATGTATAGTCTCTTGCTATTGTAACAGAAAGTGTGTCATCACCATACACAGAAGATTCTTTCGTAGGTATTGTGAACATGACAGATTCAGTTTGACCTAGTTCCAAATTGCATGTAACAGGTACTGCAACTTCTTTTTCGCCAGCTTTGAATGTTACCTTGGTTGGAGCAGTGAAAACCTCGTTGTCGTATTTCAAATCATAAGTAGCATCTGCAGATGTATTTGTACGTCCTAAAGTAATAGAGAACGTTTGTGCATCCTCAGGCTTAAATGTTTTTGAAGAGAATGATGAGTATATGTATGCGCCATCTGATTGCTCTCCAATTGTGTAGTTGTCGTCATCGTCAGAGCATGAAGCAAGTGACAAACCAGAAATGGCAACAACAACCATCATGAAATATTTAAATATTTTCTTCATAATTGTCTTTTTATTATTCTATGAAACATTATTCATCAGCAACTGCTGTTGGATGCTTGCCTACAGGGTTGTTCTGCTCTTCAGTGATAAACTTATTGTGCTGCATCTCATTCTTTGGAATACGCCAAATTAAGCAATCATCCTTAGCTGGGATATTATAAACCTCAGTTGCGTCATAACCTGCACCTCGACGGTCAAAGTCTTTGTTCAAACGGATGAAGTCGAACCAAGTGATACCTTCACCATAGAATTCAATACGACGTTGAGTCAAAATAGCATTAACTACGCCTTCGGTTGTTGAAGCATTCAAATTGTAAGATGGGTCACGATATTGGCGGACGAAATCTTTCAATGTTGTAGCACCCTTTGTTGCATTAGTCTGTGCCTCGCACTCAGCCTTAATCATGTACATTTCCTCGATACGAATCAAAGGAATGTCACTGGCATTTGTTGATGTACCAACCTCTCCCTTATAAGGAGCAAATTTAACCTGAGTATATGCAGGGGCTTTCTTACCCGTAACGTATTCTTGCTGTTCTGCTGTTAAGTTCTTTGAAACACCATTTTCATCTAAGAACCAACCCTTACGTGCATCGGTCTCATTGATGTTGTTCTCATAGAGTTTCTTGTTGATACGTTTCCATGCACCAACGGTTGCATAACCATAGTTTAATGATCCCATGTGAGAAGGGAAGTTACAGATACCTGTTGTTACGACACGGTCTGTCTCGCTAATCTTGATACCCCACAACCAGTTGTTTGCATTTATGTCAGCAAATCCTGGCTTGCTAGCTTCTGCAATAGAGAGAGGTTTTGCACCACTATTCTCAATAACGAAGTTGGCATCTTCCAAAGCCTTTTCATAGTTGTGCATTACAAGATAAACTCTTGCACGAATAGCACGTGCTGTATAGAGGTCAACATAGCGTTTGTCTGTACGCTTGTAATTGCTCTTTTGGAAAAGCTCAATGGAAGTATTCAAGTCAGAGAGGATTTGCTCGTAAGTCTTGGCAACTGTAGCACGAGGACATCCGCCGTTCTTTGCAACTTCTTCCTTGTTGGCTTCGGTGATGAGAGGCACACCGAGGGCTGTGTTAGGATCGACATTGGCATAAGTCTGTTGATAGCACTGTACTAATTGGAAGTAGTCGAATGCGCGTATAGCTAAAGCTTGAGCCAAGTAGCCTTGTGAGACAGCATCTGTAGGCTCCATACCTACTGTAGCAACAACATTGTTTGCTGTATAAATCTGGTTATAAAGTGTACCCCAAATCATACGGTTATCACCATAAGTGTAATCAATGTTGTCGTATGTCAAAGAAAAACTAAACCAGTTATAACCTGTATTTTCCTCTACCATATCGATTCCTCTTGAGTCTAAGAGGATCATGATGCTTGGATAGCCTATATCGCTATGTACATCTTCACCACGCACATTACCCATTACGCTAAAGTTTGTGGTAACAGCATTGACACTTGCTTCGAGACGGCTAGGGTCATTCTCAACAGTCTCCTGTTTCTCGTCTGTAGTAACTAAGTTACCTGATGGCTCTGTGTCCAAGCAAGATGCCAAAAGCAAAGAGGCAGAAGCCATCATGAAATATTTCGTAATTTTCATAAATGTCTATTTTTGATAAGTTCTTTATTCACCTTTAGAATGTTAACTTAATACCACCAGAGATGGTTCTACGTGCTGTATACCAGCTGCTAGATACGTAAGTCAAACTCATACGTGGATCCATACCCTTACGGGCAGAGAATATAGCTACATTCTCTATAGAACCATAGAAACGCAAGCCCTGGATACCAATGTGAGAAAGCACTGACTTTGGTAAAGTGTATCCCAAAGTGATATTGTCAATAGAGAAATAATCAGAACTTGTATAGAAACGATCTGATGAACTTGTAGCATACTTATCGGTGAAATCTACACGTGGAATATTGCTGGAGGTGTTATCCTCTGACCATGCATCCAAAATATCCTTGTGGAAGTTGTGACCAGCAGAGAATGCTGTTCCTCCTGTTGTCATCAAGTCAGAATAACCCTGATCGTAGATGCGACCGCCCAACTGGAAACTAGTCTGGATGGCGAAGTCTAAACCTTTCCATGCGAATGTAGTTCCAAGACCACCATATACCTTAGGAAGAATGTCGCCAGATTCCTTACGATTATACTCATAGGCATTTTCGTAGTCTGTTGTAGCTTCCTCTATATAGTTGCCTTCTGCGTCCTTTACAGGTGTGGTGTCCTTACCTGTTTCAGGGTCTTTATTCATCTTGACACCAAGGTAGAGAGCTTCACCTTTCTCATTTACGCCAAGATATTTTGGCAAGTAGAAATTATAGATAGACTCGCCTTCCTTGTAGATACGCTCGCCATTGATGTATTGACCATTCTCATAGTCTGAAGACAGCTTATGAATGCGGTTCTTTGTCCAAGTTCCATTGAAGTTCACGCTCCACTGCATGTCCTGGTTCTTGATGATGTCATAATTAATCTCAAATTCTACACCATAGTTCTGTACAGTACCCATGTTGATAGGTATTTTTGAGTAACCGTTGATAAGAGCTACTTGTTTGAAGTCAAGAAGGTTGCTTGTGGCACGGAAGAAGAAATCCAAAGAACCATAAAGACGACTCTTGAAGAAAGAGTAGTCTGCACCGAAGTCGAAGGCGTTAGTCTTCTCCCATTTCAAGTCGGCATTACCCTTGTTCTTCAATGTACCATCAGCGAAAACTCCATCTGTACCTGTCATCTTGAAGATGTCCTGATAAGCATACCATCCTGCATATGGGTCGTCACCTGCAGTTGTTGCCAAATTGTAGTTATGGTTGTCGTTACCAGTTTGACCGAAAGAGGTTCTGAGCTTCAATTGATCTAAAGCCTCAAAGTCTTGCAACCAACTTTCCTTCTTCATGTTCCAACCTAAACCGAAGTTGAAGAAGTTACCCCAACGATTGTTCTTGGCAAAAGCAGATGTTCCATCACGACGATAACCAATATTTACAAAATATGTCTCATCGTAATTATAGGAACCTGAGAAGAAGTAACCTGCTGTGTGGTATTCATTCTTTGTTCCACCTGCAGTGAACTTAGATGTAGAGTTGCCCAACAAATAATCATTCATGCGATAAATCTGCTGACCATCGCCATAAAAGTCTGTAACTTTCAGACGATAACCTTCGAAACCAGCCAATGCGCTGACGTTATGTTTGCCGAAAGAGTTCTGATAGTTCAAAAGATACTGATGTGTTAAGGCTGTTGTTCGGGTCTGACTATTCGAAATCTCACCACCATAGCTGCTACTCTGACCATAGAGAGGATTACTGTAGCTGTAAATGATAGTGTTGTCTGTATTCAATCCCAAGCGAACTGTAGCTGTAAAACCATGAGTGAGGTCGGCTTTTGCAAACCAGTTGCCCTCAAAGATATCCATGTTGTATTCAGTCTTGTTATAAGTCAAGTCACCTAATGGGTTTGCCATACTCATCCAGTTACGAGAAAAACCTGTACTCTTGCCATCACCATAGTCGTAAATCTTGTTGCCTGAAGCCTTGTCGTACATAATGTTACCTGTTGCATCACGTACGTACATAGGATAGATTGGGGCAATGTTGTTTGCTATAAAGAAGGCGTTGCCAGAAGAGTTTGTGCTATTTTCATCCTGATCTATTGGACTGTTGCTGACAGTATGTGTATAGGCCATATTAGAACCGATAGTCAACCATTTCTTAGCCTTGTACTCAACGTTGGTACGACCTGTCAGACGATCAAATCCTGACCCCTTGATTGTACCGTCATCCTGCAGATAGCTGAATGAAGAATAATAAGAGAAAACATCAGAAGCACCGGAAATTCCAACATTGTATTCTTGACGGAATGTTGTCTTGAATGTAGCATCCTCCCAAGCATCTGGAGTAAAGTAGTTGCTTCCATCAGTGTAACCTAATGTTGCCTGTGGATTCAACTTGCCATTCTTACCAACCAAGTATTGTCCTGATGGTACAGTGTAAATCTGATAGCCTGTTTTACTTAAGTCGTTATTTGCTAACTGGAAAGATTTGGTGGCAGAGAAACCGCTATTATAGCGATAACCATTGTAATAACCTTTGTATAACTGCTCGTAGTATTCTCCTGGATTCTTGATGACATCATAGTTTGCTACCTCACGAGATACTGCACCCCACTTGGCGTCGGCTGTAATCTGTGTACGTCCCTGCTGTCCCTTCTTGGTAGTAATCATAACAACACCATTAGAACCACGAGAACCATAAAGAGATGTAGATACGGCATCCTTGAGTACTGTCATAGATGCAATATCCTGAGAGTTAATGGCAGACAAATCTCCATCGAATGGCACACCATCTACTACATAAAGAGGTGCTGTTACACCATTGATAGAACTTATACCGCGGACACGAATCTTTGTTTCAGAACCAGGTTGGCCTGAAGACTGCAATGTCTGCACACCAGACATAGTACCAATAAGTGCAGAAGAAACATTGGAAATCTGACGATTTTCAATCTTAGTTGCCTTAATCTCTGATGCAGAACCTGTATAAGCAGATTTCTTAGCTGTGCCATAAGCAACAACAACAACGTCATCCAAGACCTTAGCATCTGGTTCAAGAACAATTTTCATATTCTTTCCAGCCTTGACGCTAGTTGAAGTCATGCCAATGTAAGAAATCTCCAACTTGGCATTAGTTGGAGGTAGAGGAGAATCGCAATTCCAGCACGCAAAATTTGTTCGAACTTGGAGAGGGCGAAGACGAGGTTCCTTGGAAACGAGTTTATGCCCGCGCAACCGTTAAGGACCCAGAAAATGATAGCCAAACGAGCAAGCGTGAAGATGGAAGAGAGGTTACGAAACTCAAAGGTACTTCTCTTTGGATGAGAAAGCCGCTCATCGAACTGAGCGAACTGCATCGTTTCGCCGACAAGGTCAAAAGTCAAATGTGGGGAAAGCAGTTTTATGATGCCGCTCAGCAGGTTATCGGCATTGCTGCGTCTCCGCTCGAGGCCGCTGGGGTCCTGCTTCTAAGTCGTTCTCGACGTCTAGGTGGTGCAGGATTCAGATACGTGCACCTCAACGATTTAACCCCTCTATCCATGGCGGCCCAAAGCATCGCAGGCCAAAAGGTCTGCTACGGCGACATCGTGATCGTAAACCCAATCCTAATGAAGGCAGTAATTATCGAGATCCAAGGTGAAGTCATCCATGGCTCAGGCGCGGTACTTGATCACGATGCGGAGCGCATGACTGCGCTCCAGAGCATGGGTTTCGATGTATTCCTGGTGACTCACGATATGCTCAACGATTCAAAGCAGCTAGACACCATAGTCAGAAGTGTCTGCGACCGTTTAGGGATTCGCTATAAAGCCAAAACTGAAGCAATGAAATCCGCCGAGACGCGACTGCGAGCAAATGTTTTGTGCAACTGGTTGGAAATCGGAAATTAGCCGGCGACAAGGCGCTAGAACTACCTAGTTTGCCTGTTAGTGAATTAATGTCATTTCAAAACTATGTCGGATTACGGGGCTGGACCCGGACCGGCCGTCCATGCCCTGCATTTCACGGAATGCGCAAGCCGTCTACCTGCGGTTTTGATTTTACCGATGACGGCATGCTCGGGGGGTTCCCGGCCCGGCCCCGTAAACCGGCATGGTTTTGAAATCGCCGGGTCGGCGGGAGCGCGATCGGCCCCGGTAACGGACCTGGCGCCGGCAGGACGGCCGTTGGGCGGATGGCGGCCCGCGCCGCGACTGCGAAATTTTCCAAAATTGTCCTTGCATCGGCGGGGGAGTTCCCGTATAGTACTTCTTCGCACGGGGGCGTAGCTCAGCTGGGAGAGCGCTTGACTGGCAGTCAAGAGGTCAGGGGTTCGATCCCCCTCGTCTCCACCCGAGCATTGAATGAGGCTCCAACGCAAGTTGGGGCCTTTTTTCATATTGGCACACAAGGTCAAAGGCGGCACCATGATCCTCCTGGTCGACAAGATCGAAAAAAGCTTCGGCGCACGCGTCCTCTTTAGTGGCGCATCCTTCCAGATCAACCCCGGCGAACGCTTTGCGCTCGTGGGGCCCAACGGCGCCGGCAAAACCACCATGCTCAAGATCATCATGGGCATCGACAGCCCCGACGCCGGCCAGGTCCAGTACGCCAAGGACTGCCAGGTGGGCTACCTAGAGCAGGAAACCAACCTAGAGCAAAAGGACACCACCATCCTTGCCGAGGTCATGGCCGCTGCCAAGGAAATCCGCCGCATGGGGAAGCGCGCCAACGAGCTGCAGGCCCAGATCACCGAGCTCTCCGAACAGGGGAAGGATGTCGACGCACTCCTCAACGAGTACGGCCAGGTCCAGGACCGCTTTGAGCACCTGGGCGGCTACGAGCTTGAGAGCAACGCGCGCAAAATCCTTTCCGGCCTGGGCTTTAAGGTCACCGACTTTGAGCGCCCGT
>OLQW01001152.1_pt1 | contig 12819 bp, 14 predicted proteins | sample 1672901 | NCBI WGS metagenome assembly OLQW01 (sample SAMEA3136735, study PRJEB25190) | human gut metagenome | reverse complement strand
ATGCTCAGCTTGTCGGGGTGACTGGATTCGAACCAGCGACCACACGCCCCCCAGAGTTTTCTTTTTATTTTCTATATTTTTGTATTTAATTGAAATACAGTATATTTGTGGCGATTAAAATATAAATGAGTTGTTTTTGACTATACGGAATTAGATATACTTAGACTAAAAACGTCAGTAATCCGTCAGTAATTATTCGGTTATAAATAGCTGGTAATCTAATTTATAGGTTTTAGAAACAAACTCGTTTTTTAGAACGTCAGTAAAATGTGTCGCTTATGAAGTATGCTTCATTTAAAATGTGGGTAGCAGATAAATACCATTATAAAGATGGTTATGCTATTTGGCTGGTTGTGCGGAAAGACAATAAACGTAAGGTTATGGCATTAGGTATTTATGCAGAGCCACACCAATGGGATGATAAACAAGAACTGTTTATCACAGATAAACGTGTTCCTAAATTACATCCTGACTGTAAATATCTGAATGATTGGCTTATTCAGAAAAAATCTGAGATACTTCATATCATTGCAGAGTTTGATAAAAATAAAATAGACTGGACTTTGAATCAGTTTGAACAAGAGTTTTTTCATTATTCCAATAAAGGTAATGTCAAAGACTATTTTGAAAAGCTGATACAGACATATAAAGATACGAATCATATAGGAAATGCCGCTTGTTACAATCGAACGCTTCATCTGCTTGAATTATTCGATGATAATTTTTCAGAGCGGGTTTTTCCTGAAATTGACATTAAGTATGTAAAAGCTTTCGATGTCTTTCTTCAAAAAAGAGAATGTAAAGGCAATACAAGAAAGTTTTATTTTAAAGCCCTAAGAGCAGTTTTAAATAAAGCTATTCAAGATGGAGAAGCATCAGAATCCACTTATCCATTCGGAAAAGGAGGGTTTAGTGTTGCATCTTTGGAAGAAGAAACGATGAAGCGGTATTTACCACATGAAGATATGGAAAAATTGAAAAACACCGTAGTTGAAAGTGTGGCTCAAGAGCTTGCTCGAAGATTATTCCTCTTTTCGTATTATTGTTATGGTATTTCTTTCATTGATGCAGCATTATTAACAAAGAAAAATATCATCCGTTATAATGGTGGAAACTATATCGTATATAAGCGAAATAAAACAAAGGAAGCCAAACGAGTAAAACCAATTCAGATTAGAATTACACAAGAAATACAAGATTTATTGGATTGGTTTGCCACGAATACATTGTTAGTTGAGGATTATTTGTTGCCGATTGTTTCTATCGCAGGATATAAAGGAGAGCAACTTTATAATCATATTCGCAGTCGTTTTGGGCGTAATAACAAGAATTTAGCTAACTTAGCGCAGACTTTGGGAATTACGGACATGAAGCTGACCAGCTATGTCAGCCGTCATACAATGGCTATGACTTTACAGGATAATCAAGTACCACGTGAAGTTATCTCACAGATATTAGGTCATAGTGATTTGGCAACGACCAATACTTATTTGGATAGTTTTGGAAGTAGCGTAATAGACGAAGCGGTAAAAGTATTATAAAAGAAACGGTATGTTATCAACAGATAAAATAAAGTACCTACTTTCGCATGGCGAGAACAAGCAAGTAGAATTTAAGAAATGCACGGATAAGGTCTCGGCTTCCGTGTATGAAACGGTATGCTCTTTTTTGAATGCAGAGGGAGGATATATCTTCTTAGGAGTGGATGATGATGGCACGATATTGGGAATTAATCCTAAATGCGTAACAGATATAACCAAAAGTATTATCAATACGCTGAATAACCTCGAGCAGTTCCTTCCTCCAATGCCAATTACACCGGAACAGACAGAGATAGACGGTAAGATTATCCTGTATCTGAATGTGCCGGAGAGTGAACAGGTACATAGATATAAGAACCGTTTCTACGACCGATGGGGTGATGCAGACAATGATGTGTCAAAGCATACTTATCTGGTTAAGAATATGTTCATGCGAAAAGAAAAAGAATCTTCTGAGAACGAGGTTTTTCCCGATGTGACTTTGACGGATATGGATGAAGAATCGTTCAAGATTATGCGCAGCCACATTTCCATCCATAACTCTAATCATCCGTGGTTGAGTATGACGAATGAAGAACTTCTGAAAAGTCTGTTTTGGGGTAAACAACGGGTAACAAACAGGGAAGGGTATAAGTTGGCTGCCATTCTTTTGTTGGGCAAGGAACAGACTATTCTGAACTGTTGCCCATGGCATCGCACAGACGCTATTTATCGTAGTATGTCTTACGAGCGTTTCTTGCATCCGCTTCCTACCGACCCTGATATTCGCTACAATGACCGAGATATGATATGCGTAAATCTGATTCAGTCATATATCCGTTTGTTGAATTTCGTGCAACGCAATATGCCTGATAAGTTTCGCTTGGCGGATAATGGTATAGACCGTTTGGATTTACGGGTAATGATATTCAGAGAGATAATATCGAATACACTTCTACATCGTGAGTATATCAGTTCATATACCAATAAGTTTCTCATATTCCGCGACCGGGTAATCACGGAAAACTGGACGAAACCATTTCAAACAGGGAATATAGATATAAATGACTGGCGTACCCGTACAAAGAATCCGTTGATAACAAAGGTATTCCGTGAAATGAAATGGGCTGAGGAACTTGGCTCCGGACAGAAGAATATTCAGAAATATGCTCCGTTATACTTTGAAAACTCTGAGATAGAAATACATAGCGGAGAGGAATTTATCTTTTCCATTACCTATCGTGACCCTAAAGAGTTTGAACTTACAGAGAATATGCCGACAAGTCAAAATCAAGTTAGCACTAAGTCGGCACTAAGTTGGCATCAAGTTGGCACTAAGTTAGCATTAAGTCAAAAGGATATTAAAACTATATTGGAAACATGCTTGCCTGAAAATACTTTAACTCAGATTATTGCTTTATTCAATTTTAGTGATAGGACAAAATTTAAGAGGAAATATATAAACCCTTTGATTTCGGAAGGATTGTTAGCTATGACTGTTCCTGATAAGCCTAACAGCCGTTTACAGAAATATTATACCACAGAAAAAGGAAAATCACTACTACTATGCCAAGACGGAAACAATTGACATTTCATATCCAAGATTTGCGATGTGCAGGTCATATCATCGAAGAGTTATCCCAATTACCACAGTTGGCTAACTTTGACATGAGTTCTATTGAACTGACCATCAAAGAAAACAGACCTACACCCAAAATCCTCAAAAAGGACATAGATATATTGATAGACTGTTTACAACGTGGATTTTCAGCCAATAAGCATACTCTTATGCAATTGAACGGATGTTACCTAATTACAAATGTTCATTTAGCCAGATGGATGAAGACAACCCAAGCATCCGTTAATAAATGGATAAAGGACGGTCTAATAAGCCCCAGTAAGAAATCATTCACCAATTTGAAATTTTTCGATATAGACGAAGTAATAGACCAACTTCGTAAACAAAAACAATAAAATCACATATTCTTTTATCGTCTATATCAACTGTGCCAATTAGTGCCAATTCAAAGCCATTTGCTGCCAAGCCTTGAAATCCTGTCGGGTAAATGTCATCGTATGACATTAAATGTCTGCTGTTGGCATAGTTAATATAGATATTTACCTGTTTTATAAGCTCTTATTTTTATATTTCCTTTGCTGTATCAACGTTGAGATAGCTGTGACGACAGCTTATTGTTTAACCCTAAAATGTTTGATTATGGCAAATATTATTGTCGCAACAGAGGAGCAGATTCAAGAGGCTGTATTTAATGCGGTTTCAAAATTCTTTTCAGGAAATCAACAGGCAGTATCCGATTCCGATTTACCTGATACGTTAAGTATGCCCAATGCTTTGAAAGTACTGGAGGATAACGGTTTTCCAACTTCAAAGGCGAAGTTGTACAAAATGACCTCGCAAGAACAAATACCCTTTATGAAGTATGGAAACAAACTAGTCTTTTCCCGTAAAGCTCTTATTGAATGGGCACATAAGCAATTGGTTCCTAACAATAGTGAAAGTTGTAATTCTGCAATCAACATTCAAAAATGTTTCACTCGTAAATGCTAAAGCTATGAGTACGGAAGAAACATTAAAGAATGAAAATCCGTTTGTTCGGGTTGGCACTACACTCTATAAGATAGTAAGCCAGCCCCAACTGAACGGGGGACATATCAAGAAGCGTGTCGTATGGAACAACAGCACGTTACGACAGGACTATGGGAAGAACTATCTTGCTACCGTCCCCAAATATGACGGTTTTTGCACTGTACCCAATCACCTGAATTACCAAAAGGAGATTGATGGCTTTCTGAACCTTTACGAACCGATAGAACATAAACCGCAGCAAGGGGACTTCTCACATATCCAGTCCTTGATGCGGCACATCTTCGGGGAGCAATACGAGCTGGGTGTAGACTATATGCAACTGCTGTATCTACAGCCGACACAGAAGTTGCCCATTATCCTGCTCGTCTCAGAGGAACGCAACACAGGTAAAAGTACGTTTCTGAACTTTCTGAAAGCCATGTTTGAGAACAACGTGACATTCAACACCAACGAGGATTTCCGCAGCCAGTTCAATTCCGACTGGGCAGGAAAGCTGCTAATCGTTGTGGACGAAGTTTTGCTCAACCGCAGGGAAGACAGCGAACGGTTGAAAAACCTGAGTACTACTTTCACTTATAAGATGGAAGCCAAAGGAAAAGACCGCACAGAAGTAGCTTTCTTTGCCAAATTCGTGTTATGTTCCAACAACGAGTATTTCCCAATACTCATAGATGCAGGAGAAACACGCTATTGGGTGCGGAAGATAATGCCGTTGCAGAGCGATGACACCAACTTTCTGCAAAAGCTAAAAGTAGAGATACCAGCCTTTCTTTATTTCCTGACCCAAAGGAAACTATCTACAACACAGGAAAGCCGTATGTGGTTCAATCCGACACTGATATATACCGCAGCCTTGCAGAAGATTATACGAAGCAACCGCAACCGACTGGAAATAGAAATGACCGAGTTGTTGCTTGACATCATGTCGAACATGAACGTAGAAAGCGTATCATTCTGCCTGAACGACCTTGTAACCTTGCTACTCTATTCACAGGTCAAGGTTGAAAAGTATCAAGTGAGGAAAGTTGTGCAAGAAGTATGGAAACTCACTTCCGCACACAATTCGCTATCCTACACCGCTTATGAGTTCGCACCCCATCGTGAGTGTCACTATGAGCCGAAAAGGAAAACTGGTAGGTTTTATACGGTAACGAAAGAACAACTGACCACTATCTAATTATTTTGATGAAATGATGAATAAGGGAAGTAATATATTGCCTTACAGATAGATATGTATTCATCAAACACTCATCAACAACGATTGCTGATGAAAAAAAGAAAACATCATTTCTCTTTTGGAAAGCAATCTGATGAGAAAAAGATGAGCCGATATAATTCTGTTTATCAGCGCGTTACATTTCAAATTCATCAAATCATCATTTTTTCATTCACCTACAAATCCGTAAGAAAATGACAATAGAAGAAGCTAAAAGCATACGAATAGCCGACTACCTGCACAGCTTGGGTTATTCACCAGTAAAACAACAAGGTATCAACCTTTGGTACAAATCCCCATTTCGGGAAGAGAGTGAAGCATCGTTCAAAGTGAATACCGAACGTGAACAATGGTATGACTTCGGTTTGGGAAAGGGCGGAAACATCATTACACTGGCTGCACATCTGTACGCTACCGACCACGTACCTTACATCTTGAAACGGATAGCAGAGCAGACACCGCACGTGCGCCCGGTATCTTTCTCTTTTGGAAAGCAAAACTCTTCCGAGCCGAGCTTCCAACAGTTGGAGATTGTTCCTTTATCGTCCCCTGCCCTACTTGCCTACTTACAAGATAGAGGAATTAACATAGAACTGGCGAAAAGAGAATGTAGTGAAGCACGTTTCACTCACAACGGCAAGCGGTACTTTGCCATCGCCTTTCCCAATGGTTCGGGTGGATATGAAATTCGCAACCGCTATTTCAAGGGCTGTATCGCCCCTAAGGAAATCTCCCACATCAGACAGTCGGGAGAAGCGAGGAATACCTGCTATGTATTCGAGGGATTCATGGACTATCTTTCTTTTCTGACATTGAGAAAGGAGAGCTGTCCGAATCACCCGGAACTGGACGGACAGGACTACATCATATTGAACTCCGTATCGAATGTGAACAAGGCACTCCATCCGTTGGGCAGCTACGAACGTATCCACTGCTTTTTCGACAACGACCGTGCAGGTATGGAAGCCCTCCAACAAATCCGCAAGGAATACGGCAGAGACCTGTACATCCGTGACGCTTCGCAGACTTACAGCGGATGCAAGGACTTGAACGAATACTTACAGAAACAGACTGAAAGAAACAGGCAAGTCCGGTCTGCAAAGGAAACGCACAGCCGACCACCGAAAAAGAAAAACGGCTTTCGGTTATAGCCCACTATAACTACACGCTTCGCTTTCGTAGTTGTGGGCTCTCCCGAGGGGATTAGGGCTTTGCCCTAATGACCCACTCAAGGCGTTTCACCCCTGAGAACCCCGAGCAAAGAGTGACCCTCTCTTTGCAATCTCCGCTTATGGGTTACCCCTAAGAACCCCTCTGCGAAAGCGAGCAAAGTAAATCAATTGTAAACAAAGAAAAGAAGCTATGGCAACAAAATCAAGCATACATATCAAGCCTTGCAACATCGCATCAAGCGAGGCGCACAACCGAAGGACTGCCGAGTATATGCGTAACATCGGAGAGTCCAGAATCTATGTCGTTTCCGAACTTTCCACCGACAACGAGCAGTGGATAAATCCCGACTTCGGCACTCCCGAACTGCGAACTCATTATGACAATATCAAGCAAATGGTCAAGGAAAAGACCGGACGTGCCATGCAGGAAAAGGAAAGGGAACGCAAGGGAAAGAATGGAAAGATTATCAAGGTGGCGGGATGCTCACCCATCCGTGAAGGAGTATTGCTTATCAGACCGGACACCACACTGGCTGATGTACGCAAATTCGGTGAAGAGTGCCAAAGACGCTGGGGCATCACTCCGCTACAGATTTTCCTGCATAAAGACGAAGGGCATTGGCTGAACGGTCAGCCGGAAGCAGAAGACAAGGAGAGCTTCCAAGTCGGTAACAGATGGTTCAAACCAAATTATCATGCTCATGTCGTATTCGACTGGATGAACCATGAAACTGGAAAGAGCCGAAAGCTCAATGACGAGGATATGGCAATCATGCAGACCCTTGCTTCCGATATTCTCCTGATGGAACGTGGACAGGCAAAAGCTGTCACAGGTAAAGAGCATCTGGAACGAAATGATTTCATCATTGAGAAGCAGAAAGCCGAACTGCAACGTATAGAGGAAACCAAGCGACACAAGGAACAACAAGTAAGCCTTGCCGAACAGGAACTCAAACAGGTAAAAGCAGAGATACGCACGGACAAACTAAAGAAAACAGCCACCAATGCTGCTACCGCCATAGCAAGCGGTGTAGGTTCTCTTTTCGGAAGCGGTAAGCTGAAAGAACTGGAACATCACATCGAGCAGCTACATCAGGAAATTACCAAACGGGACAAAGCTACTGATGAATTAAAAATTCAGATACAACAAATACAGGAACAGCATAGCAGACAAATTCGTAATCTTCAAAGAATACATAATCAAGAACTTGAAGCCAAAGACAAGGAAATATCACGATTGAGCACCTTGCTTGAAAAAGCCCACAAATGGTTTCCCATGTTCAAAGAGATGTTGAGAATGGAAAAATTATGCGCTGTTATCGGGTTTACCAAAGACATGATAGAAAACCTCTTGACAAAGAAAGAATCCATACAATGTAGTGGCAAAATTTATTCCGAAGAACACAGGTGGAAATTTGACATCAAGAATGATATTTTTAGGGTTGAGAAACATCCGATGGATAGTGGTAAGCTTATGCTGACCATAAACCGACAACCCATAGTACAATGGTTTAAGGAACAATGGGAAAAGTTACAGCAGAATCTACGTAACTCGGTGCAGAGAGAGCAAAAATCCAGAGGATTTAGAATATAGAATAGCCTATTATTAATAAAATCAAGTATCTATGCATCCAAACAGATTGTTTTTATTACAGAATCAAAATCCTAAGAATTTATAAAAAATGAAGCCTAAAGAAGTTTTGGAAAAATGGATAGATTGCTTTAACAAAGCAGATGCTTATCATATAGCAGAGCTGTATGCTACTAATGCAGTAAATCATCAAGTCGCAAACGAACCAATAATAGGTAAAGAATCAATCTACAAAATGTTTGTGAATGAATTTGCCACTGCTAAAATGGTTTGTATGGTGGAAAATATTTTTGAAGATGGCGAATGGGCTATCATGGAATGGAAAGACTCTCTTGGACTTCGTGGATGCGGATTTTTTCATGTAAAAGATAACAAAATCGTCTTTCAAAGAGGGTATTGGGATAAACTTTCATTCTTGAAGCAACACAATCTTCCAATTGAATAAGTACTATCAGAATACGGACTGGGAAATTGAAATACCCAGTCCGAGTTATATAATGAATTTTACTTGTTAAACTATTTAAAGTCAGTTGGATAACAAACCATACCTTTCACATTCTCAGTAGCTCCAGGTATTAATTCAGCCACCATGCAATATTCATGAGAGACTTCGAAAGGAAATTCAATTCCTAAATCGATAGCCTTGCGATAGCCAAATCGAGGATAATACTCTTTATGCCCCAATACGACTGCTGTGCCGTAACCCAAAAGTGCTGCCCTCTGATGGGCTTACTGAATCAACATCCCCCCCCCAATTCCCTTACGCTGGAATTCCGGCAAGACTGCCAATGGAGCTACACTCAGGGATGTGACAGACTGGGTGTCACTGTCTATCTTTACTTCTGTAAGTAAGATATACCAGACAATTTGTTTTTCTGTCATTTTCTTGTTCTTATCTAATTGTTAGGCTCATTGTTGTTATACATTGTTTAATTATAGATAAATCGTGAATATCCTTCTCTCTTAAATCGTAGCCCGAATGGAATACTTGTTGCCCTTTTGCAGAAATGCAAGGGATGCTTCTGCCTTCAAAGACTGCTGTTCCAAAATAGTCCGGTTGAAATTCATACCAGCCTCCATCCAAGTCGGCTTGTTTGGAAGTGCCGTCCGCATTCAAGACAAAAGGATGGATATCAATATAGCCTAATTCTTTGCTATACAGTTCCACACGGGTGGGCAACCAATTTGTTTCAATTTGATATCCTCTCTCCTGCAAAAGACCAAGGAGTTGGTCTGTATAATTGGCATCAAAATCAATGTCAATATCTCTATGCAAGCGGGTTTGCTGTCCGTACAAGACATCCACTCCCCAGCCTCCATCCAACCAAAACTGCATGTCCAGGCTTTCCAACAAGTCCAAAACTTGAAATAACTCTGTAATCGTAGTGTGTTCTTTCTTTGTCATATAATAATTCTTTAATAAATAATACTATGCGTAATTATCCAACTGCTTGATTGAAGAAATAAAATTTGCACCCACTCCAATCAGAAAGATAACCCATCCGCTGATCATAAAGACGGATGTGATACCCCATGCTTCCACCCAATATCCTGAAGCTACGATACCCAGCATTGATGGAAAGGTACTCAAACTAAAGATGAGAGAAAAAGTCCGTCCAAGCATGTCCGAAGCCAAGTTCTGCTGAATAATAGCGATGAAAAGCGCATGGTAAATGGAATAGGCTATGCCTCCTGTAAATGTTAGGCAAACAAAACCTATAAATGCGCTTGATGGTAAATAACTGGCGCTAATCAGATACAATCCCAATATCACATAAGCCGTATGCATCACTAATGTTTGCTTGCTTTTCAAAGCCTTACAGGCAAGTACTAAACCGCCCAACAATGCCCCTGAGCCCCAACCCATTTCCACAACTCCCATTTGCAAAATGTTTCCGTTGAAATGCAGAAGCGTCATAAAAGGAAATAACGTAAAAACAGGCATAAGGACAAAAGTCACCAGCGTAAAGCATACGAATAAAGGCAAAATGCCCATTGTACGCCGCAAGGTATGCCAACATTCCGTCAGTTCTTTTTTGAAATCTGGAAGAACTTTCGTTTTTTGAAGAGAAGGAATCTGGACACAAAGTAAGGTCAGACAAGCAGCAACAGCTCCGATCACATCTATGAGCAGAATATACTGTATGGGAAGCCAAACAACGAGGCTTGCCCCTACAACGGGAGCTATCACCTCACTGAAGGATTGAATGGAATGGTACAAACCTGATACCCTGACAAGATGGTGCTTGGGAACCAGTAGAGGGATGCTTGCCTGTAAAGCAGGTGCATGAAACGTACTGCCTATTGAACGACAAGCAGTCAATAGATAAAAAAAAGAAAGGTCTTTATAACCCTTGGTTATCACAATAAAAAGACATAGGGTACAGAACGCGATGAACAAGTCCGAATAAAACATCGTTTTCTTTCGATTCCATCTGTCAACATAGACCCCGGTAAACAAGCCTAATACAAATTGTGGTAAAAATCCAGCTAAAATAGCCAGAGATAAAGCTGTCGGGGATTTAAATTCGTTGCTAATCCAAAAAATAATGGAGAAGCCAACAATCGTACTTGTTAAAATAGATATGAGTTGGCCTATTCCTATCACGGCCAAAGTTGATTTCCAATGATTCATTGTGCTAATATTTCATGCGTTTATAGATAAGTACTTTCGTACATTAAGCAAAACGAAATTCTATCCACACAAAAAACTTGTATTATAATCCACTCCTGACGTTGGAATACAATAACAAATACTTTCAGGACGATGTAAAGTCCTGAAAAATCAAACTGAATGGATAGATAAATATTAGTCTTTTCTCATCGGATTCTTTTAATATCGCTACTCTTTTATTATGTAGTGGTTGTATTATCTTAAATAAAACAAAAACACCAGACTTTACATTCTTGGGTGTAAAACTGGGTGTTTGTTTTGCAATCTGCTGATTTTCAGCGTTTGTTGCGGAGAGGGCGGGATTCGAACCCGCGATACCCTTTTGAGGTATACGCACTTTCCAGGCGCGCACCTTCAGCCACTCGGTCATTTCTCCCTTTTTGCAGATAAAAAGCAGATTTTCAATTATTTAAACATCAAATCCGCTTGACACCCAAACCGGCATGTCAGTAAAAAGACATACTGCCAGCTTAAAAACCTCCGAAATATAGAAATTTTTTTTCTTCTAAAAAAATACACCTATTATCCCGGTCAGACCCTGTTCCCGCTGTTTCCGGGGCATCCTGCCATTTGCCGGAACGGTCTCCCCGCGGCGGGCGGGCCTCACTCCTCGGTCATCTCACCCCGGACGGAGTGCCTCATGAGCTCCACGAACTCGGCCGTACCGCAGCCGCGGCCGAGCAGGCACATCATTTTGGCAAGCGCCGCCTCGGTCGTGATGTCGCGGCCGCTGATGACGCCTGCCTCCTGCAGGCGCCGACCGGTTTCGTAAATATCCATATTCACCGAACCGCTCACGCACTGCGTCACGTTCAGCACATGTACCCCCCGCGATATGGCCTCTTCCAGCGCTCCGATGAACCATCCGAACGTAGGTGCATTTCCCGCCCCGTAGGTTTCGAGCACCACGCCCCTCACCCCTTCGGCCGAAAGCATGGCCCGGAAAACAGGCTCGGTCATGCCGGGAAATATCTTGACGACCGCCACGTCCTGGGATACGGCGGTATTCACCGAGAAGGTCTTCCCGGCGTCGCAGCGGCATATTGCGCCGTAACGGTAGTGGATGCCCACGCCCACGTCGGCGAGCGCGGGATAGTTGTGCGAAGCGAACGCGCTGAGCTCCTCGGCGCTGTGCTTTTTCGTCCGGTTCGCCCGGAACAGCCTGTTCTGGAAATAGAGCGACACCTCGGGTACAATGGCCCGCCCCTCCTCCTTGGCGGCCGCAATCTCGATGGCGGTAATCAAATTCTCCCTGCCGTCGGTGCGCAGCACTCCGATGGGTATCTGGCTGCCGGTGAACACCACCGGCTTGCCGAGGTTTTCGAGCATGAAACTGAGGGCGGAGGAGGAATACGACATGGTGTCGGTGCCGTGCAGCACCACGAATCCGTCATAACGCTCGTAATTCTCCCGGATGATATCCGCCAGCCTCACCCAGAGTTCGGGGGCCACATTCGACGAATCGATAGGCTCGAAAGGCAGCACCTCAAGGTCCACGTCCAGCCGCCGGAGCGACGGAAATTCGTCATAAATACCGTTAAAGTCGAACGGTACGAGCGTCCCCGTAACGGGGTCCGTCTTCATTCCTATCGTACCGCCGGTATATATCAAAAGCACTGACGACCTTCCCATAGACCAATAATTTCTTCAACCACTTCAACAAATATGCTGTAAAAGACGCCGCACGGCCCTCCGTGCGCTGGAAACGGGGTGCAATTTAATGACTTTTTCGTTATCCGCGAAGCTGCGGAGGTAACGAATTCGTTAAAAACCGGGGAGGGAAGAATCAGATGCCGAACATCCGGCACGCATTGGCGGATGTCGCCGCAGCCACCTCCTCCGGAGCGATGCCCTTCAGTTCGGCCACTTTCCTGCAGACGTGGACGATGTAGGCCGGCTCGTTGCGCTTCCCCCGGTAAGGAACCGGCGGCAGATAGGGGGCGTCGGTTTCGAGCACCATATCGCCGAGCGGCATGCGCGACGTTCATAATTCCATGCCCACCACATATTGTGAGCAATCTCATCCAAGCACTTTAAC
>OLQW01001150.1_pt1 | contig 12841 bp, 14 predicted proteins | sample 1672901 | NCBI WGS metagenome assembly OLQW01 (sample SAMEA3136735, study PRJEB25190) | human gut metagenome | reverse complement strand
TGTACATAAACACAATGTAACATAGATTCAAAAGTAGAATAATCCACCGACTATGAAATGTCATCCCATTCTGATTTAAATACCACTGAATTAAAACTACTGTTACGTATGTTGGCAAAACAAATTTATTGTTTTTGAATTCACTAAAAGACCTGATAAAAAGTGTTAAAAACAATAAATTTAAAGATACTGATATTAACATCATAATGATTTAAATAAAGATCTATAATAATTGTCAATAAAGGTCTTTTTATAAAATTTTGACAAAGGAATTTTCTCATTGTTCGATAAGAAAAGATCTCTTTCATCTTTACTAATACCAGAAATATATTTAAGATTTACCACATAACATTTATAAGGTTGCGCAAAGCCATATTCTGTTAATTTTTCAATCCAATATTTCAAGGGGTAACTTGTTTTTATTTGTACTCCATTTAAAAAGTGAAGTACAGTTGCACGATTTAAAAATTCAACATAGAGAATCTTATCATAGTGAATTTTATATGGTGCAATTTTAGAATCATAAAATCCCATATATTTTTGAAATGTAGCTCCTAGTACATTCTCCATTTCTTCATTAAATATATTTTCATCAATTGGTTTCAAGAAATATCGTTTGGCATCGATAGAATACCCATCAATCAAATACTGTGAATATTTAGAAGTAATGATGATCATTAATTCCGGATAAACTTTTCTAAGTTTTTTAGAAAATTCAATTCCATTATCATTTCCGATTTCTACATCCAAAAATAATATGTCTACATTAGAAAAAATATCCAAATTCTCATTTAACTTTAATTCAATACTGATCTTGTAATCGATATTACGTTTATTAAAATAATGGATGCATAACGTTTCAAGATCTTTAGAATCTTTTAAATCATCATCAATTATCAATACATTCAACATAACCTTCCCCCCTAATCTGTATGAATGAACGTGCAGAAAGTTGCTTCAAAAAATAGTTTTCTTTAATTACCCAGTCAATTCTTTATATATGTCCTGAGCATTTTCATGATCACTACATACATATATGACAATTATATATTAATAAGAACTGACTTCTAAAATTAAATGATCGGTTCAATTTTTTGAATGTATGTATTATTTTGATTATATATGATGTTAAATAGATAATGCTTATATCATGCATAAGAGGACAAAATATCGCATAAGACGATTTGGTGAAATCTTCTAGAGCCAATCATGTATGCTATAATTCATTGTAACTAGGAGGATCAAAATTTTATGACCTTTAAAACAACAACTACGAAAAAAGAACAAATAGACTATATCAAAAAATATGCTTTCTTCTTAATTCCAAAAGGATATCTAATTTATGTTATTTTTCCTTTTGTGCCTTATTTATCATTTTTATTGATACATTATTTGAAGGTAGTTACCTGGTTTCCATTCTCGCTTTTTTTGGTATCCTAGTTTGTCTATACATCGTAACTAGTAGAATAAAAACACCAGAATACACTGCAACAGATGATATGAATTGTGTTACAAAAATTGAAATAAATGATAAAGAAGTAATTGGTATAGCACCAGACAAAACTGTTAAAGAAACCTTGACAAGCTATACAAATTTTTAGTTATAAGAGACGGAATACTTTTAATCATTTATAACAATGATCAAAAGAAAAAAGGATTAACTATGCTATTTGTTCCTATACCCAAAACCTGTTCTATACAAAAACAAGAATTAATCGATTTACTTTGTAAATACGATATTAAAAGTTTTAATATTTTACATCATTATTAAAAAACAAATCAATTTCTTTTCTAGATTATTATCTCTATCCTATTTTAGATATTTCAAAAAAACACGGATAACCGTGTTTTTTTTTGTGAACTTTACAATATAACCCCATATAGCATTCAAGCAGCAGAATATATAAAAAAAGATCATCTTTCCTCATAACAACAATACGGAAGAAATCTGTGATTTGATGCATTCTTTTCTTGATTGATAATAGAATTCCCTTTGTATCACAGCCTGTATACTCTCTTGCCAATGTGAATAGAAATTCATATCTATTGATATACTTGCCTTCTTGCACCTACATATCCTTGTGACCTTTTAAGAACTTTTCAATCATTATACACAAAACAAAATCAGATGAGCACTTGATCATACCGTTCCTCTAAATCAAAATTTTTAAAAATATAATAATATACTGTATTAATCGCATATTTCAGAATTTTCTATAACCAAATTGATTATAAATTGTGTTATAATCATATAGTTAAAGATTATAAGGAGAGAAATACCTATGAATTTGGATAGCAGTAAACCGCTATATAGGCAGGTAGAAGCAGATATAAAAAGCAAAATAGTTTCAAAAGTATATGTCGCCGGAGAAAAGATGCCTACTGAAAATGAGCTCAGCGAACAATACAATGTCAGTAAAATTACCATACGTAAAGCCATCCAGACCCTTTCAGATGAAGGCTACGTAAAAAAGGTACAGGGAAAAGGCACTTTTATCACCTATAAAAAAGAAAAGATGTACTTAAATAAACCTCGCGGATTTAAAGAAACACTTTCCAGCAAAGGTCATTCTTCTAAAAATGATATTATTCAAGCATCTTTTCTTAATGCGGATGGAGACATCTCAGAAAAGCTGTCCATTCCTTTAAATACAAAAGTCGTCTATCTGGAAAGACTTGTATGGGAAGATAACGAACCTATAGCTATCGATAAAATTTATATCGAAGATGAAAAATTCCCTGGCTTCATCACCAAGCTGAGCAAAGATCGTTCCTTTTACACTATATTAGAAAAAGACTATAATATCCAACCTAAACGTGCCATTTATGAAATTGATGGCATCATTGCTCAGAATCAACATGCGGATCTTTTGAAATGTAACATCGGAGATCCATTGTTTTCCATCAATAAAATCAGTTATGACTTTGAAGATAAGCCAATTCATTATTCATCAACAATTGTCAGATGCGACAGAGCAACTTACGTCGTTCATACAGACAACTCCAACATGATGAACACAAAAACCAAATCAAAATAACATAAAAAAAGCCCATCAAATCATATAAAATGATTTGTATGGGCGCTTTTCATTTGCCAAGTCTTGTTTACATCTCTATTTAATCCTATACTTCGATTATGGACACTACTTATCATTCAAATATTTCAGTTGAAACTCTATCTCTTTTAGATTGTGATGTTAGAAATTTTGATTTCAATCATCCTATTAAAAACATCTTCTTCGATAATATGGAATACATTCGAAAACTAGATGCTTCCGGTAAAACTCGTCCTTGCATCTTAGACAATGTAGAACGTTCTCTTCTTTGCCATACATGCTATATTGGTTTTGATCAGTTTGAATGTACGGATTGTGACAACTGGAAGATTATTCCACATTCTTGTCATTCTTGATTCTGTAATGCATGTGGTGTTAAGTATCAAAAAATTCTTGCAGCCAAAGCTCAGGCTATGTGTGTTGATGTTCATAACCGTCATATTGTTTTTACAACAACAAAGAACAGGATGTGCTTAACAGAGTGCATGAACTATTAGAACAGCATCAGAAATTCAAACGAACACTTACTCAAAGAAAAGCCAATCTACAATACAAATTAAAGAAACTAAGATTCAGAACTTTGTGTCAGACACCTATAATCATGATATGCTTTAATGCAGATGTGGTCATCTTATGGACTGGATCAGTTCTGACATCCATTTAAAGGATACCGACACAATGACAGATACTACAGAGCAGTTTGTCTTGATGAAACGCGAGAAATGTGGTTACACAGAAAATGTGCCTATACATGACATCCTTATGCTTAGACAACTAACTACACCTGATGACACTGAAGACCATCTTTTTTGCCCCTTCTGTTTACATGATATGTATCGTATAGATTCACCTAGATTCAAACATAATTAGGTCACATAAAATATACATATGTTTTCATCATGCTCGAATGAAATAATAATGATTATCCCGGGGGGAATCTCCCCGAGATTTGTCTCATGCGACGCATTGAAATTCTTACTATATAAAAAAAAGATGGTTTTGCATATCTGAATATGCATTGCCATCTTTTTTTGGGTTCCCAATCTGAAATTATATATATTTGAAAGAGAAATTAAATGTTATTAGAGAATTCCAAGGCCACCCATAACCATTCCAAACAGAATGATTCCAATTAATAATGCGTTAGTATTCACTTTCTTCTGAATAAGCTTGTAAATACTCATAGTAAATACAAGTGGTAATAACTTAGGGAAGATAGTATTTAACATATCCTGCAAAACAAGAGATGTACCACCATCCTGGAACTGTAACGGTGTAGTAATGTTTACCATACCTGCAACCATTCCACCTACAACCGCAAGACCTACGATAGAAGCGAAATGCATAACACGATCCATAAAGCCTCCCTGATAGAGTTTTGCAAGGTATTTATTACCAGATTCATATCCAAGGAAAGTTGTATAATACGCAAACAGTAATGATGGAATTGCAAACAATACTACAGCCAAGATTGGGCCTAACACACTTCCTTGCTGTGCAAAGGATAAACCGATACCAAATGTGATGATTCTTAATGTTCCCTGGAAGAAACTGTCCCCAATACCTGCAAACGGTCCCATCAAACTTGTTTTAATCATAGAAATGGATTCTGTCTGGAAATCACCTTCTTCAGAATTGGCATTCTGCTCTTCCATAGAAGCTACAAGACCCATAATAAATGGTGTCATCTGAGGTGTACAGTTAAAGAATTCCATATGACGTCTGTACGCATCTTTTTTTCTTTCTTCATCATCTGCATATAATTTATCTAAGACCGGAGACATTCCGCACATGAATCCCATGTGCATCTGGCGTTCATAGTTCCAGGAACACATGATTGTCAAAGATCTTAAGAAAACTTTACGCAAATCTTCTTTTGTTAATTTCTTCTGTTCCATAATTATACATTTGCTCCTTTTCCATAGAGTACCTTATCTAAGATGTATGCCAGAATGATGGCAAACAGTGTTACGCCAACCAGATCCAATCCGGAGTAAGCAACAATCAGGAAGCCTAACATAAAGTAAGGAAACATCTTTTTAGACAACATAGTACTTAATAACATTGCAAATCCAAGTGCAGATAACAAGTTACCGGATACTGTCAGACCTTTTGTAATAACTTCAGGAATCGCATTCACAAAGTTACTAACTAAATCTGTTCCTAAATACACGGCTAAAAAGACAGGAATAAAGTATACTAAACAGTTGAAGATAAAGGACCACCATAAATGAATATGAACTGCCTTTTTACATTTACCTTCATCAATTGCCTTATCTGCAACATGTGAGAACTGTGCAATCACCATACGCATCAGTACACTCAGGAATTCACCTACAAGTGCTACAGGAATAGCAAGTGACAGAGCTTCTTCTGTAGTAGCACCCGAAAGGATAGCAAACGCAGTAGCAATGACACTTCCCAGTTGCATGTTTGGAGGACCAGCAGCACCAATAGCCACAAAGCCCATGGACATCAATTCTAATGAGGCGCCAAGGATAATTCCCTGTTTCATATCGCCTAAAACTAAGCCGGCCAATGTACTCAAAATAAGAGGTCTTCCGATATTCTGGCGTCCAATCAATCTGGAGTCAACAACCGCAACCAATGAGACCAAGCCTAATAATATAGCCTTAATTAACATAATATTTCTCCTTAATTATGATATTATTATTCAAAATTTGCGTGTTCAATCGGTGAAGTAGGCACCATCTGAATAGTGATCTTCTTACCCATGGAAATCAACTCTTTAGTTGAAGCAAGTTCCTCTTCATTCAAGAAGATAGCTTTACCATATGCCTTAGAACCATTCTTCTTTGCCACACCACCATAATTGATTTCTGTAACTTCTGGCAATTCTTTAACAAGCTGTACAGCTTCTTTAGGTCCTTTAACAACAATCATGATATTTTTATCTGCATTCTTTGCCACAACTTCCTTTACTTTAGAAAATGGAATGATGCTTAATTCACAATCTGCTGGTTTAGCAATGCTAAGAGCCATCATACTTATTGGATCATTAGGCACTTTATCATCTGCCACAATAATATAATTTACTGACATTTGTTTTGTCCAGGAAAAGATTACCTGACCATGCAGAAGACGATGGTCAACTCTAACTAATTTAATCATACATTACCTCCATCTAATAATTTGTTATAAAACACCATACTACGGGATGCATTTGCACAAATTTCTTCTATATTCAGTTCTTCCCAGGAAATGCCGTTTTTCTTCATAGTCATAAGTTCTAAAACAAATGGAAGATTGATACCCGCAATAAATTTTCTGGATGAATTGATAAATGGTAAAGATACATTTGCAGGTGATCCCCCAGGAAGATCCAACAGAACTACCAGATTTCTATCTTTATAGACTCCATCTATCATAGTTTTTATCTTCTCTGAAAAATCTTCCAGAGATTCAGCATTTTCAAAACTCAATGTCCCAAAATCATCATCGTCGATATCCAGAATTAATTTCAGTGCACCTTCATAACCTTTACATAAACTACTATGCGTAATCATTAACACATCAAATGCATCTTTCATATTTCATACCATCCTTTTGTATTTCATCTAAAAGTGGAATACCCTCATACAAAGAGGATATAATTTTCACTGTCTGCCGTTGCTGTATTTCGGTGGCCTGAACTAAATCCGGCACCATCACAACAGGAATTCCTGCAGACCACGCAGCCTGTACTCCTACAGCAGAATCTTCAAACACGAGAGCATTATCTTTGCAAACATTCATAGTATCAATCACATTCAGATACACATCCGGAGATGGCTTTGTATGTTTTACCTCATCCCCGCAGCATATATAATCAAAATACTGTATCAAATGTAATTTTCTTAAACGTTCCTCTGTCAAGACTCTACTGGTAGAAGTAGCTACTGCACACCGAATACCTGTCATTTTAATGTAGTTCAGAATTTCATAGACACCCGTTTTGACTTCCAACTGACTTTCCAGTCTTTTAAGGCCCGTCTGTCGTGCAGTATCAAGAAATTCCTCTGTAGAGCATTTTTCTTGTAAAACAGTATTAAGAAATTCTCTTACAGCAATTCCAGTCCGCCCAACTACATGCAGAAATGATTCCTGTGTCCATTCTGAAATCCCATAGGATTCAGCTACATCACACCAAACATCCTGCCAGACCCTTTCGGTATTCAATAATAAACCATCTACATCAAAAATGACAAGTTCCAGCGACATATTTTTTCCTCTTAGTATTCCATCTGCCACATGTAACGACGAACGTCTAAAGAATGTCCGCGTTCAAATGCAATGGCTTCCACAAAGTGACGAATGACAACACCTGTAAGAATTGCAGCTACGTATTGTCTAGCTTCCTCAGCAACATTTGATAAATCAAAATCTTTCTGATCAAGAACTAACAGATCTTCTGTAAATTTCTTAGCAAAATTTTCAACACGTTCATCAAGGAATCTTGTCTTACCAATGCTTTTTACAAGCATAAATGGAACATCATAGTCTGTAACTTCAAATGGTCCATGGAAGAATTCACCGGAATGAATGCAACCGGAATTAATCCACTGCATTTCCATAAACCAGCACATTGCTGTGGAATATACTTCACCATAGTTAATACCACTACCAATTGTATAAATCGTCTTTTTACGTTTATTATCTTTTGCCCACTGTTTAGCCTGAGCATCATACTGTTCTTTTGCTTTTGTAGATAACTCTGTTAACTTTTCCAACTCTTTAAAGCAAATATCCCATTTTGCATCAGCTGCAAGAACACCAAGTAGCTTGAATAGCAATCCGTAAAGAATACCTTTATTCTTATCAGAATCGCTGACATCTTTACCCCAGTCATAATGTACTGGATATTCTGCAGCTTCCCATAATGGAGAACCTTCTAAATTAGATAAACAAATTGTAATTGCGCCCTTAGATCTTGCAAGTTTTGTAGCAGCAACTGTTTCTGGAGTATTACCTGAATGTGAGCATGAAATAACCACTGATTTTTCGCATAGATTTTTAGGTGTATCATATACAAACTCATTTGCAGTGTATACATGTGATGGAACAGAAGACTCCTTATCAAATAAATACTGACCTGCCATTAGCACTGCCTGAGAACCACCGCAAGCCACAAAATAAACTTCGTTAACTTCCTTTCTGGAAGCTACTGCTTCAACAGCTGTTTTAATTTGTAATTCATGTAAGTTTCTCATATTTCCCTCCTGAATGATTATATATCATTATGTGTCCTTACATAACCTATTATATCGATAGCATATTTTTTGTCAAGCGCTTTCATTTACTTTTTTTGCTATATTAGCAATCGGCTAATCTACAATCGTGTATGGATCGATGAAAAGTACGTAGAAGATTATCAAGTGCTGGAATCTAATAACGAAAAGCATCCAAGAAGATTGTCGAAAACAAAGATATGCATCGTAGTAGCTATTGATTCCAATAAGAATATGGCAATGATCAATAATATGTGCAGCTGGTTGAAAAGATATATCTGGAGGTTTATAGGAATGGAAGTAGAAAACTTACAATCTTATTAAATTGGTTTATATATCTGCAGAGATGTAAAGAGAGAAATACACAGATTATTTTATGCTCTCCAGTAACTCATAATAAAAAAACTCCCATGTTACCATACTATTGTAATCAGATCATGTTGTTCATTATTTTTTCCTCTTATACATATCTAGTCAATATTTAAAATAATAGAGTATACTTAAATTAGAAAGGCAGGCACTTAACTATGAAAAAATTAGCTATCGCAATCACCAGTCTACTTTTAATGACTGGATGCTCTTCTACACCTACCATCACAAACACAAATAATATTAAGGAGTATATTCTAAAGGATAATGTAGCTTATGATTCATTCTCTTTATATAGTGATTCAGATACAATTATTCGTTTGCCAAATGGAGAATATATGCATGGGACAAAAGAAGTGAATGGAAAATATTATGATAGTGATCAAGATTCAGGGGCCATTCAGGCAAAAAAAGCTAAATATTATGCTTTACTAGCTATGGATGTAAATAACTATTTAACTGAAGAATTTGAGGGATTCAATGATTCAGATGAGGTTTTCTATAATAAGAAAAATGGTGGCTTCACAGATGCATCTACAGTCATTGATGAAAATGGTAACGAAAAAGACTTAGCCAATAATCCAAATTATGATTCTGTGACAGTAAAAGAAGCAAAAGAAAAAGAATACAATCGTTTGATCCAAGAAGATGCTAAAGAAGAAAAGAAAAATCTGTCTTCTCCAGTAAGTGAATTAAACTCATTATTGCCAAAAACAGATTCTATTTCACGAACGGTTTTCAACAAAAAGAATAAATATGCCATTCATTATTATGAAGTAGAAGAAAATGAATATTTTGACTACATAAAGAAAATAAAGGAGAAAGGTTTTGATTCCATGGATCCAAATTCTCCTGAAAAATCTTTTTTAGGCGTTAACAACGATAATATATTAGTCAATATACACTATGATGCAACAAATAAAATCCTTGATTTAGACATTCGAAGACAATAAGTTTTACTCGCCAAAAGTCCAGACAACATTTGATTGTCTGGACTCTTTTTTGATGAAAGAAAAAAAAGACTGGAATTTTCATCCAGCCTTTGATATTAGAATAATCCTACGATTTTACCATCTTCATCCACATCCATGTCTAATGCACTTGGATGTTTTGGAAGTCCTGGCATCGTTAATACTTTACCTGTTAGAGCAACAATGAAGCCAGCACCTAAACTTGGGCGTAATTCACGAACTGTAATTCTAAATCCTGTAGGACGACCCATTACTTTACCATCATCTGACAATGACATTTGTGTTTTGGCCATACAAATTGGTAATTTATCCCATCCCAATTCATTGAACTTCGCAATTTGTGACTGTGCTTCTTCTGTAAAATCAACACCATCTGCACCATATACTTTTTTGGCAATGGTTTCTATTTTTTCTTCAATAGTCTTATCTAAATCATATAAAGGAGCATAGTTATTTTCTTGATCACATAACGCAACGACTTTGTTGGCTAAATCAATAGCGCCTTCTCCACCTTTTGCCCATACTTGGGATAATGACATTGGGTGGTTGTTTTCTTCGCACCATTTTTCTAATGCTGCTACTTCAGCCGGTGTATCTGTCACAAATTCATTGATCGCAACAATGTATGGTAAACCAAATTGTTGTACTGTATCAATATGTTTTGCTAAATTTTCACATCCTGCAAGCATAGCCTCTACATTTTCTTCTTTTAAATCTTCTAAGGCAATTCCACCATGTTGTTTTAAGGCACGAATTGTCGCAACAATCACAACCGCATTCGGTTTAAGATCAGCCAATCGACACTTGATATCCAAGAATTTCTCAGCACCTAGATCTGCACCAAATCCAGCTTCTGTAACTGTATAATCTGCAAGTTCTAGACATGCTTTTGTGGCAATGACAGAGTTACATCCATGCGCAATATTCGCAAACGGACCACCATGAATCAATACTGGATTATGTTCAAGAGTTTGAACAATGTTAGGCAATACGGCATCTTTCATAACCATAGCCAATGCGCCTTCAATGCCCAAATCATGTACATATACAGGCTTATCATCATAAGTATATGCCACAAGCATTTTTCCAAATCTTTTCTTTAGATCCATTAAATCATCCGCCAAACATAAAGCTGCCATGATTTCACTTGCGACAGTAATATTAAATCCGTCTTTACGTTCAACTCCATTGGCTTTTGCACCACAACCAATGGTAATATTACGCAAAGTACGATCATTCATATCTAAACAACGTTTAAATGTTACTTTTTCAGGATCAATATTCAATTCATTTCCCTGATGAATCACATTATCTAAGCATGCACTAACTAAGTTATTAGCTGTTGTAATCGCATGCATATCTCCAGTAAAGTGAAGGTTGATATCTTCCATTGGTACAACTTGGGCATAGCCACCACCTGTAGCTCCACCTTTTAATCCAAATACAGGACCTAAACTTGGTTCACGTAAAGCCATCATCGTTTTTTTACCTAAACGATTTAAGGCATCACCTAAACCAACAGTTGTCGTACTCTTTCCTTCTCCAGCCTTAGTAGGATTAATAGCTGTGACTAATACTAATTTTCCATGAGGATTATTTTCAATAGATTTTAAATAATCAAAAGACAATTTAGCTTTATATTTTCCATAATGTTCCAAGCTATCTGCAGGAATTCCAATTTTTGCGGCAACCTTTTCAATTGGTTCCATGACACATTCTTGTGCAATTTCTAAATCTGTTTTAGCCATTTTACATATCCTTCTTTCCAATATCATTTCTGTGAAATAAATCTTTACATTGAATCTTTTCTAATTCTTTATATGTATGATCAAATGCAGTCTGTAAGTCATCTTCTAGAGTAACGACCATTAAAACACGGCCTCCATCTGTTACCAATCCTTCATCTGTCATTTTTGTTCCCATGTGGAAAACCAATCCATCTACATCGTCTACACCTGTAATCAAAGATCCTTTTGTAGAGCTTGCAGGATAGTTTGTACTAGCTAAAACAACACCGTGACTCACTTTATCTGTCCATTTTAGTTCAACTGGTTTATTATCCATTAAATCTAAAATAGCTTGGATAAAATCACTTTCTAAACGAGGCAAAATAACTTCGGCTTCTGGATCTCCAAAACGTGCATTGAATTCAATTGTTTTAATACCTTTTTCTGTCAACATCAATCCACCATATAAGAAGCCAGTGAATGGAACACCTTCTTTAACCATAGCACTTGCCATTGGTTTCATAATTTCAGTCATGGCTTCATCGATAATTTCAGAAGTAATCTTCTTAACTGGACTATAAGATCCCATACCACCTGTATTTGGGCCTTTATCTCCATCAAATACACACTTGTGATCTTGGGCTACTTCTAAAGGTACAACTCTTTCATTGTGTACTAGACAGATCAAAGAAAATTCAAATCCAAATAAACATTCTTCAATCACAACCGAATTATTTTCAATCGCAAAGGCAATGTCCAAGGCTTCCTTAGCCTGTTCTAACGTAGAAGCTACTGTAACACCTTTTCCAGCTTTTAAGCCATCTTCCTTAATAACAATAGGAGCACCTTGTTCTTGTACGTATGCCCATGCAGATTCTAAATCATAGAATGTTTTATATGCAGCTGTTGGAATATTGTATTTTGCCATGATTTTCTTGGCAAAATCCTTACTTGATTCGACCTGAGTTGCTTTTTTATCTGGCCCAAAAACCTTTAGGCCTTCTTTTTTTAACGCATCTACAACACCTAGAGCTAAAGTTGCCTCAGGACCTACGATGGTTAAATCTACATTTCTTTCTTTTGCCAAAGCGACAAGACCTTCTACATCATTGTCTTTCACATTGACACATTCTCCAATTTTTGCCATTCCAGGATTACCTGGAGCACAAATCAACTCATCACATAAAGCTGAACGTTTGCATGCATACGCAAGCGCGTGTTCACGTCCGCCCTTACCGATAACTAGTATTTTCATTGCGTTTTAATCTCCTTTTTCTTTACCATTCAATCATAACAGAAAAAAGTCCCTAATGGGTCTTTATTCACAATTTTTTTTAACAGAAAAAAGGTAGAACATTATATTCTACCCCCTTTGTTTTCTAAACCTTTAAGAATTGTGCTACATCTAGCACGAATATTGTGGCTCCACCAACAGTGCCGATATCACGGGCGAGGGAGCGGATGTAAGTGCCTTTGCCGCAAGCCACACG
>OLQW01001141.1_pt1 | contig 12934 bp, 9 predicted proteins | sample 1672901 | NCBI WGS metagenome assembly OLQW01 (sample SAMEA3136735, study PRJEB25190) | human gut metagenome | reverse complement strand
AAACGATTTTCTTATCTTTTGCTAAGATTTTAAAGTACTTATTTTAAAGGAGTTATGAAGTCCAGCGTCATATCTTTTACTTTCATCTCTTTCAGGCTAGGTTGCTTAACCGCATCAGCTATTTGATCGATAGCTTTCACACCACTTAGGCTAAGGTCGCGTGTGGAGAGGTTGCCGTCTCCCTGCATTGTATTCAATATGGGGCTCATGGCTGCGTCCAAATCCGTCAACACGTTGATACTGCCGGAGAAGTTCCCTTTCAGATTTTCAAAGATAGGAGCCATTTTCTGCACCATATCCAGTTCCTTGTAAGCTTGTGCAAAACCTATATTCGTCAGTTTGAATCCAGCTTTTAACTCAGGTTTCTTGGCATCGGCGGTGGAATAATATCCGTTCATCACAACATTTCCTCCCATAGTGCTCATAGACAGATTTTTCATGTCTACTTTACCGTCTTTGACAGTAAGCTTACCGTTCATATTGTTGAAGGACATCTTGTCAAACAGTACTTGTTTCAGATTAGCGTCCATTTGGAAGTCGATGTTGCGGGGAACTTCAACAATTCCCGTGGAACTAACGGAATCCGTAGTTGTTACATCACCGGACGAAGACATTTCTTCACCCGTAGCCGACATGAAATCGTTCAGATTGAAATAGTTGGAACGGATATTCAGACTTCCTTTCAAGGTAGTGCCTTTCAACGCATAACCGATATAGTTTTCGAACCGGCTGTCGGCAGTAATGTCATTCTTACCGATGTTGACGGTTGTTTCGCTCAACTGAAGATATTTGGGTGTAAACGTAAAGAGTGATTTCTTAATTTCTACATCCGGCATATCTTGCATTTTAAGTTTCATGTCTGTTAAACCAATCGTTCCAGCAGCCAGTATGCGGTCGTATTGTTCCTTTTCGATAGATGAAAGGCGCCCGGACATTTGCATATCAGCGTCGATTGTTCCGTTTAGTTCCATATCTCCAAGCGGATATACTTGTTTGATCATACCAAGGTTAAGAATTCCTTTTGCTTCCACTTTGAAGTCAGGATCGCTGACCGGCGTTTTCACGTAGGCAGTCAGACTGAACGGGTTACCTGCCAGACGGAAGCTAAACGGGTTAATATCCACCGTCGTCAGGTCGATATTTCCTCCCGGATTCTGTACGTTGGCATTGATGTTAATTTGGTCTACTCCTGCCGGTAAAGCCGGATAGCGGAACATGGCATTTTTGACTTGCATATCGACATTGAACGCAGGTACGGTATCTCCTAGCAGGGTGCCTTTGGCTGTTGCGTTCAGTGTGGCGGTTCCGTCGGTTTTCAGGCTGGAAAATTCGGTGGCATAGATAGCCGGGATTAGCGAAAGGATTTCTTTGAAACCTATATCGTTGGTATTGAGTTTCAAGTCCATGTCGATAGCCGGGTCTTTCAAGGCTACCCAGCCGTCAATACCTGCCTGAATAGCGTTGAGGCGAATGGTGTTATCCTTTAATGTGTACTTGTTATTGGCCAGATCGGCGTCCACATCCATTTCAGCGGAGATGTTGGCATTCGCCAAGAAAGGAATCCCGTTCATCTTGTAAGTCAGGGATTTTGTTTCCGCTTCCAGTTTCAGTGTGGTGCGTTCACTGCCTAAGTCTCCGGCGCAGGTTGCGTTAAAGTCTTGGATGTCAGCATACATCTTTCCTTGTTGGTCATCATAAATCAGATTCATGTTTTTTATGACGAAACGTTGGAGTTTCACTTTGAAAGGGGAAGATTCTTCTTCTGCAGCGGGAGTCTCGGTAGCGGCTGTCGTATCCGGCTCCATAATGTTCCAGTTGGCACGTCCGTCCGGCAACACAATGGCATGCAGCTTTGTGTCTTCGATGAATATTTTGGAAATATCGTAACCGCTATCTCCGAAAAGAGAGAATAAGTTGATGGCGGCGGTAACTTCTCCGGCTTGTACAAGGGTGTCATTGGCAAATTCACCCGCACCCTTCAGCCAGAAATCTTCGAGAGTGACAGAAGCCTGTGGAAAGTTGCGGAACAGGCTAATGTTAAGTTTCTTAAAGTCAAATTGCGCATTGAGCATCTTGTTGCCTTCTGTTTTTACAATATCGGCTATCTTACCTTGGAAGGCGAAAGGAAGAAGGAGCATTAGAATGATAATTACTCCTACGGTGATAGCTGCGATTTTCAAACCTTTTTTCATTTGCTTCTATTTTAAGAGTTTGAGATATAATGAAGAACAAAACTAATAAAACTTTTTGATAATAAGGGATAAAAGAGATTTTTTTAGGGATTCTTATTTTAAAATTAGGGGAATCCAAAGCACGGAATTATGGCAGGGAGTGGTTGAGGCAATGGCTCTTCAAGGGTTGTAGTGGAGGAGATTCGTTCTTCGGTGAGCAACGGTCTCTTTCTCGGTGAGGAACAGTGTATTGGTCAGTGATGGAACAACGGTCGGTTCCCGTTTCCTCCCTTTTGTATATATTTATTGTTTTTTCTTTTTCTTCAGTTCCTCTGCAATTCTCCATTGTAACGCAGCTTCCACTTCCTTTCCGGCTTTCAGCAAAGCGTCTCCAAAAAGTTCGTGTGCACCGGCGTGTTCCGGTTTCAGACTTGTAGCCTTATCCAGATCGGCGATTGCACCTTCTGTGTTTTCTGTTTTCAACCGGAGTTTTCCCCGGTTATAGACAGCTTTAAAATTTGCCGGATGAAGGTTTACTGCGGTATTAAAGCAATTTTCAGCGTCGAAATAATCTTTATTATTGAATAAAGTAATTCCTTTACGTATCCATGCGTCTATGTAGTTTGGATCGAGGCTGAGCGCTTTATCGTAGTTGGCAAGGGCAGCATGTATATCATGTGCTTGGGTGATACATTCGTTTCCCATTAACAGATACTCATGGGCGTATTGGCGTAGGCGTTCCTGTTGTTCCCGCATCTGTTCCTTGAGCTTTTTATTCTGTTCTTTCAGGGTGTTGATAATGCCGAGTTTTCGGCGAATCAGGCGGCGGGGAACAGGTTTTTCAATATCATAGCGGGAATGGATGGCACGGAAGAATTGTTCCAGACATTCCTCCATATCACCTTTATTGAAAGCGCGGGCGGCTGCGGCATATTGCACATCGGCCTGTGCCTGTTTCAATGCCTTGTCAATAGCTTGCCGGTTATTAAATCGTCCGGCGAAGTTGACGATTTCCGGACGGACGAAAATATCTGCCCGGTTAATAGGCTTTTTGAGTTGGATACCATCCAGAGAAGTACAACGGCTGAGTGCGACATACGCTTGTCCACCGGCAAATACTCCTCCAGTGAAGTCGATTACCACCCGGCTGAAAGTCAGGCCCTGGCTCTTATGAACTGTAATTGCCCAAGCCAACCGGATAGGATATTGAGTGAAACTACCTAATACTTCTTCCTCGATCTCTTTCGTTTTTTCGTTGTAGCGATAACGGATATTGCGCCATGAATCCCGTTTAACGTCACATTCTTTCCCGTCATCAGTGATAACGTATATCGTTTCTTCTTCTTCATCAATACCGGCAATGACGCCAATAGTGCCATTTACCCAACGACGGTCAAAGTCATTCTTGATAAAGATAATTTGTGCACCGGGTTTTAGCACTAGCTCTTGTGAGGTGGGTAAACTGCTTTCGGGAAAATCTCCTTCGATAACTCCTTCAAAAGTAATCGATTCTCCCGGATCCTTCAAATTGGTCTGTGCCACATTGAACACCTGGTACACATTCAACTTCGGATAGACATTATACTCCTTCTGCTCCTCAGCACTCATTCGCTTGTAGTCGTCATAGGGTATCTTTTCTTTTGTCTCCTTGTGTACAATGGTGAAACTAGTCAGCATCACGGGAAAGCTCTTCTCTCCCTTGTTGATGCAGACCTTAGGCAACGGATCACCATTAGCATCCGTCATCTGCTTCTTGTTTCCTTGCTTGTCGGTCTGATAGTTCAAACCCACTGCACGGTTAAAGGTGCAAAACACTGGTAGTTCATAGCCTTTCTTCTCACACAGCATGGTGAGCAGCAAGGCATTCATGCCGTTATACTCCCTGCCAGACAGGTTCTTCGGCCAGCTCAATGTACCTTCCGTAAACCAAGGCTTTTGCCATCCGTCTTTGCTTCCCAACGACTCGATCTTCTCAATCATCATGTTAGCGAAGGTGTCCAAGGCTCTGTCCTCAGCACTCTTTCCGTCGCCATTATTCTGTGGACTCTTATTATAATATGCCATAGTCGCTAATTATTTGGTTGATATGGTTTCTTTTCCCACTGGCTCAACTCTGCCACCTTGCAGCCCAGGTTGAGTCTTTCGTTATACACCGAGATTTCCAGCTCGCCCTTTGCCTCGATGGTGGCCTTCGGCTGCAGCCATTCTTCCTTTTCTTCCACAAAGCGGACGAAGCGTACCCATGTAAACGCAAATTCTTCACCAATCTTCTCTGCACTGAAAGCCGAAAACATTAGGAAAGCCTTTCCATTCTTGTCCTTCTTCATATCAATATCCTTACCGACTTTGCCCTTGAAGTCCATATCTCCCACGATGCCATCCTTGTTTTCTGCAGCAGACTGGCTCACTTCGATTCCTTTCAAGTTGAAATACAGGTTGTCGTCTTTCTTCTTGAAGGTAAGCACACCTTTCACATCGATGCGATTGCCCACAACGATAGCTTTGGCACAATCTCCATCCATGATGCAGCTTACCATCACCGTCTTGCTGATACTTTTCTTGGCTGGCACCACCACATCTACGGAATATGTCGTAAACGGCATTCCGTCCTTTCCATTGCGAACCACAGCAGCCTTGCTGACGGTTCCGCACACACTTACGTTACATTTAATCATAACTCAAATACTTTTTAATTCGTTTTCAATCGACCAAGATGTGGAATTTACAAGTATTTCCAATTACAATCAATCCATTCACCGCTTTTCTTTCCCTGATTGAATATCAATCGTCCATCATGGGTGCTCTGGTGATTTCCCGAAACAGCCAGATGCCCACCATGACATTGAACCCGATATATCCGACAGCTGCATATACACCACCCAACAGATAGACTCCGTATGCAACTGCCGTAAACAGCGACAACCCCATCAACAGTAGAAATGCCACCGCACACCATCTTTTCATTCTTTCCTTCATGTTATTATTTTCTTTGTATTGATTGGCTCTGACCTTCCTGCTGTTCCATCACCTGCTCATAGTTTTGCGATGCCTGTTGCGTCAATACGATGGTACTTACCATTCCTGCTATGCGCATTTTTTTTGCTTCATTGCTCAGATTGGTGTCACCCAACACCTGCGATAGTCTGCTAAACTCGGCATTGGTCAGTTCTCTCGTCACCTTGGTCGTGCCATTATCTGCTTGCAACACGGCCTTTCCATTTTCTCCAACACTCAGCACGCATTCTTTCATGGTCGGCAACAATGGTTTCAAATCCACCTGCCTCTTGCTCACAGCCTCTGAGATTTGCGCTTTCTGTTCTTCTTCGCTCTTGTTATCTATCTGTACGGCGAGGGCAAGCAGACTGCCATACATCGTCGTTACCATTCTCATGATGGGGTCTGCGTTCGACAGTCCTGTGCTTGCATCTTCTGATGACAACAGCTTCTTCATCCAATCATCAGGCGACAGACTTGTATCTACTCCCGAACTGTTGTCTCTATACTTTGCCAACAGGTCGTGGCCATTGTACAATGCCTGCTGCTTCAGATTACCTTTTTGCGCAATATCTGCCAAATATGATGCAGGATCCACGTCTCTTACTTTACCATCTGCCGATATGTTCTTCACTCCAAAATGCAGATGCTCGCCAGTAGTGCGTGTGCCGGTATTGCCAGACACGCCTAATTTCTGCCCGGCTTTCACCTCATCACCTGCCTTTACAGAAATGCTGGCCAGATGCATATAGGTGGTTTGCACCTTGCTTCCGTCCGTTCTGGCATATTCTACAGTCACCGACTTGCCACCTCCTGTGTTGGTGTTATGGTTCACTGCCACTACCTTGCCACCGTTCTCGGTTGCAAGCACATCATCCTTTCTGGCTCTGATGTCTATTCCCTTGTGCATCTGCTGTTTGCTTTTGTCCATAGGGTCTTGACGCATACCGAATGGCGAGGTAATAAACAGGAATTCGTCTCTTTTTACCGGAAAAGAATACTGTCCATTGCCCTTTTGCAATGCCGTCTGCTTGTCAGAAGACGATGCTTTTCCAACACTCTTTGTTGACGTATCTTCTGCTGCTACAGAAGCTGATGTAGAATTTCTTGCATTTTGCTCTACACCGAACTGCTTCCCCTCAGTCCTCATCTCCTTCATCACCTGCTGGTCATACTTCTGCAGTCCATTTGCCTCAATGATTTTTTGCAGACTTGCTGCATACCCTCCATTGGTCGCATAACCGCCACGCTCAATGCCTTTTGTCCATCCTTTATAGTCATCTGGAGATAGCTTGAAGCATTGACTGTATCTACTGCTGTTCTTCAATATCTTAGAATGATGCTCATACGAGTCACCCACCGTGGCATACTTGCAGAACTTCTCGTTGGGTTTGTCATCGGTATATACTAGATAGTCACCACCATTCTTCAACCAACTGCCCGATGCTTTCACACCAAAGTGATTGTTGCCCAACTGCGACAACTCACTTTGTCCGTTACTGCTTTCTAATATGCCTTGCGCCAAGGTGACGGAGGCAGGAATGCCATATCGTTTCATCTGCTCCATCGCCTCGGCAGCATATTTCTCTGCGTATTGCTGATTCTTGCTCATGTCTTTATCTCCTCATTATTATCGTTTCATACCGCCAGAACGCTGCTGTTCCTCAGTATTTTGCTCCTGTTGCTTCTGCTTGGGTGCCTCCAACTGGTCACAGATAGCTACTCGTTCTCCTGCTCGGATAAGCTTAGGGAGATAGGTATCCAAGGCGTGATGAGGAAAGCCAGCCATGTAGGGACCAGCTTGGGTGTTTCGTTTTGTCAATGTAATCCCCAGCACTTCCGCTCCTCGCTTGGCATCCTGCTCATACATCTCGTAGAAATCCCCTACACGAAACAGCAGCAAAGCATCTGGATGCTTGGCTTTCAGCTCCTTCCATTGCTTCATGATGGGAGAGTCCTTGGTCTCTTCCTTCTTTTCCACAGTAGCGTTATTATCTCTTTGAACAGTCGCATCCTTCTCTTCCCTAATATTTTTCTTTTCCTCAGCGGAAGCTTGCTTGTTCTCTTCCTCATGATATTCTCGATGCTCTTCCTCATGCTTGTCGGTGGAGACTTGCGTTTCTTGCTTCACCTCGGTTTCCTCTCCTTGCTTTTCTGATGCAGTCTGCTCCTGCACCTGTCCTTTCTGCAGGATGTCTGCAAACAAGGTTGCTGCAAGATGTTTCTTATACTCGTTTTTGTCCTCGGCAATCCACATTCGTTGCCATTGCCCTGGAGATACCACACGAGGCGTCAGTTTCTCTTCGCCTTCGATGGTCGCAGCACATAGGATGACATCATTCTTTGCCTTGAACACATTCACTTTCTGTATGCGGTTCAAGTCCATCTCGTTATGCTGTCCGCTGCCGAACAGGTCTATCTTCAAATCTGGCTTTACCGCTGCCATAGCATAGTATTTCTGTGCCAATTCCACTCTCAGGCTGTCCATTGTGTCCTGCGCTTGCTTCAATGTTGTGAAGAAGCGGTTCAGATCTGCCTTGTCAGGATAGATGGAAAAAGGCTTTTGTCCTTCTGGCTTGATGTACATCGCCCAACGCTTGTTGTCGTCCTGCACCATCTGAATGCGGTCGAAGCCCACTTGCTTACTCTGCTCTACAGCATCCGACACGTCAATCTTTGATATATCCTCCAACTTCCAGTTTTTCAACCTTGCCACCGTGATGTCCTTTCCTGCAAAATAGCTGTCATCATGTCGATAACCTAATGCCCCATCGGGATTGTAGAACTTCACTGTTTCCAACCCTTCTTTCTGCAAGGCATGTTCGATGCGCTGTTTACTCATGCCCGACACCTCATTGTTCACATCCAATGATGCTCCTGCTGGCAACACAACATCAGCTGTTTTATTTTCCTTATCCCTAACAATCACCACAAATTTCTGCTCACTGTCTGGCTGCTTGGCTATCTCGTCTGCCACAAAATAATGCTTGGGTGTCTGCGATTGCATCTCGTTGGTCTGCTGCTCGTTCTTCGATGATGAATACTCCACTTTCTCGCCACGTTCTGCCTTGCGGATAACGTCCAGTGCATTGTTCACATCACTTTCAATGGCATCTATCAGACATGGATTTTCCTTCAGTTCACGGTTCCAGTAGTCCACCAGGCCGATATTTTCCTTTGAAATCTTTGCCGTCATTCTCATTTCCATCATCTTGATGCCCGAAGCCAATTCCACCACCAGTTTCTCTTGCTTCACGGCATCCTCAGATGGTGCGATGCCATTCTTCATCACCATGCCTTCTCTTGCTAGTCGCTGCTGGTGTCCTGTTGCTGTCACCACTTGACGTAACATCTCCTGCACATAATCGCTATATTGCTCAAAGTTCTCTTGCTTTGGCATATACACAGCATCTTTTTCTGTGTCATAATGCGCCACTCCGCTTCCGTCCTTTCGCACGGCCATCAGGTTGTCTTTCATCTTCTGGATGAAGTCTTTCACCTGACTGCGCAAGGCTTTATCTTCATTGGCACCTACATTCGCCTTCACCACCTCTTCATACTTTTCCTTGTCTTTCAATGGCAGCATGGTCTGGTCGATGTTAAACAGCACTCGTATCTCCCGATTATGGATGCCCTTGTACTGTGTCTGATCGGTTGTCGACAATTCCTGGTAGTCCTTTCTGTCAATGATGTCTTCCGGATTATGACGGTTCACATACTTATTCCATGCATACCAGTTGAAGGGTACGCCTCTTTCATGTGCCATAACCGCCTCGTCTCGTTTCTTGGCTTCGCTGAACAGCGTGTACAGATTGGTGGCATATCCGTTCTTGTCTGAGTTTAATCCCAACACCATGGCATTGAACGGACTCACTGCCGCTCCCTTGGGATAGAAACGTGGATATTGCTTTCCTTTTTCGTTCAGCCAGACTCCATTGTTCCCGGCTGCTTTCGACAGGGCATCGGTAATCAGTGACACCTGACGCTCCGCCGCATTCTTCTCTTGCGCACTTTTCTCTTTCATCGTATGATTGTTTTACGTTTTACCTTATCTTGATCTTTGAATTACTTCTCGCTGCTCAGCATGTTCCATCGCCTCGTTTCTCACTTCATGCTCGCCATAGCTGCGTCCTGCAACCTGTCTCATCTGGTCACTCTTGGCAAGAATGCTGTTGGCAAGGGTGCTGAGTGGCAATGCTCCTGCCTGGTATGCTCCAACAACATGCTCTGGCAGTTGAATGGTATATGGTACTTTGTCAATGGTTGCCACTAAGCAGTTTCCTTGCAGCACAGGATTGGTGATGCGTGGATTCAACGGCTCGTCTGGATAGGACTTGTATCGTACCGCATTGGTATTACTGCCTAATGCCACATTGCCTTCTTGCTTGTTTGCCAACGCCTCATGTCCTGCTTTGTTCAACAGGTTGGCTCCACCCATGCCGATGAGTGTCATCTTCAACAATGGATTCTTCACAAACATTCCTGCCAAAACAGCAGCTATTGGCATCATATTGTCTTTCAGTCCCAATGATTGTGTCTTGCCTGTGAACATACCCACGAGGATGTCGGGCAGCATGGCTATCACATAACCGAGATTATTACCGATGTCGCTGAATCCGTCCAGTCCGAAATTCTTCAATAGCCCGTCCCATCCATTGCTGTTGTCACGCTCTGGCTGTTCCTGCTGCGTCTCTTCTGATTGTTGCTGTTCTGCATCTTCTTGTAGAGACTCTGCCTCATTTTTTTCTTTGATGATACGCTCTGCTTCTGCAACCTTGGCAGCTTCGTTCTTGGCCTTATCTTTCAGATAGGCGTCTTCTTTGCCTGGTGCCACAATGAGCGGCACATCTTTGTATTTCGGATTGTTCCGCTTCTCTTGTTCTTGTAGAAAAGGGAACTTATAGCTATTGTCTGTCCATGCCATACGTGTTATTGCTTTTTGTGGAATGTGTATCTTATTGTTGAGCTTGCTATTGATACTTTTCAGATAACCATTGTCTGTCGCATTCACTTTCTTGGCTTGTGAGCGAAAACCGGCAAAGGCATTGCCGCTCTGCCCGAACACGCCCTTGCTGATGCTCAGTTCCATGGCTTGCTCCTTACGGTGTTCTGTATTTCCTTTCTTGGTATCTAATGCATATCCCAATGCCATGTCACTTCCAACAAAGGTTGCCAACGACTTCCAACTGCCAATACCGCCCATGGTCACGGCATCTACTACCGAGGCGGTAGCCTTTCCTGCAAACTTCTCCGTCTTGCTTGGCTTGTATGCCTTTTCGCCACGTGTTTCTATCTCTGCTGTCAATGGGGACTTCATCAGTTCTTCTTGCATTCCCCAGATACTGTCTTGGGCAGCCTTTCTCAGGATGTAGTCCATCGTTGACTTGGGTGTATTGTCCTTAACTAACTTGCCTATCATCAGATTTTCCATCCTTTGCGCTATGTAGGCGTATGCCAAATCCTCACCACAGGCTTTCGACAGGGCATCATACTTGCTTCTGCCAATTTCTTTCACCACGGCATTGCGCCATTCACCAGCAATCGTAGCCAAGTCCTTCACGATGGCCTTGTCTTTCCATATCTTCTGGTTACACATCGCCAGATAGTCCTCCGTGGTCTTACTATTCCATTTGCCTGTATGCTTCAACACATAGTCTGTGTTATCGGCATAGGGATTGACTGAAGCGAAGATTCCGGCCAAACTACTCTGGTATCTGCCTTTTTCTTCTACCTGCTTGTTTGCCAGGGTGTCTTGCACCTGCTTCATCTTGGGTACTAACTTACCGTCAAAATAGCTTTGCAGGCAATATTCCAGTTCCGCAAACCGTATAGGGTTATTGATCGTATTCATTATAGCGTTACGTTAAGTTGACCTAATATCTGTTCTCTTGTCTGCTCTATGGCTTGATGATACACTTCCATTTGCTTAGGAAAGTATTCTTCCAGCCAAGCATCTTTCTCTATCCTGTCATGGATGAAAAGAATGGCTTGCTGCAACTCTATCTCCACGGAGCATTCTCCTTCCTCCCTGTTATTGAACCATGCCTTTGTCCACCATCTCACTCCTGCACGGTCTGGATAGACGCTTACCAACCTGGGAATGTCAAAGCTCTGAACATCGATGTCCAAATCTGCAAGTGGGTCGATGATGCTACTTGTCTTTATGGCTTCGTCATGGAGTTTTTTTTTAGAACTTCGCTTAATGTGGACAGATAGATGCCATGTCGCAATGCTAGATAGTTCAAGAAATCCGCAATCAGCAGGTTCTGTACTTTGCAAGCCAAGGGCATGGCTCTCTGTCCTATACCCAACGGATTACTGATAGATGGCATAGCTTCATAGAAATAGTGTTTCGCTGCTGATAGCGAAAAAATGTTTCTCAGCGACTGCTCGGTATGTTGCGGTGTCACATACATCCCTCGATACAGGGCTTCCATATACGATGGTATAAAGCACAGCATCAGTTCTTCTATCTCTTTCTGGTCTTTGTCATACTGTGTGGCTATATTCATGTCGTAGGTCTCAAACTCAGGAAAACCAGTCTTGCCGGTCTGTTCCATCGCCTTCACATTGCCATACAGCATGGTCAGAAAATCAATAGGATTGATTTCCTTGCCGTCAAACTTTACCTCGAAATGCAGTCTGTCACCGCTCAATGCCACGATATGTCCTGCTTTCACCATCTGCCCGAAATTCACAAACACATTGGCAAGATGGGCGTAGGTCACTTCATACTTGCCGTAGCGTATCACTTGGTAGATGCCGTGCATCGCATCATTGCCAATGCCTGCTACCGTTCCACTTGCCAAGGCTGACAGCAGATAGTGATTTGCCTCGAAGTCCAGTCCGTGATGGAAAAATGGCTCTCCTGTTACAGGATGCTTTTGATTCCCATAGCCAAGTGCCAACTCTACATCCTTCCCTCGCTCCTCAAAGGGCATACAATAGCCGCTTTTCGATTGCAGCATCATTTCTTCTGTATATCTCATGTCGTTGTCTCTTTATCGTTTCATGCCACTTGTACGTGCCACGTCTTCTGTTTCATTTTCTCTTCTCCCATGACCACCTTCACCGCTCACAATATTCTTGATGTTGGAATTGTTGCCGATGAGCATCATGCCTAGCATGGCTCCTGCTATCTTGCCGAGCCAACCAAAACGTCCGAAGGTAAGGAATGCTGCTGTCACCAGTCCAGCAAGGCTCAGTCCCGACACGTTGCCTTTCCCTAAGTTCTTGAAGAAGTTACCAAACATCTCCAGTCCGTTACCGCCAAAGATGCCACGGAAAAAGTTGCTCATGCCGCTCCATTTGCTGTTGATGTCACCCATGGCTCCATTCACGGCATCCACGGCTTCTCCTGCTTTGTCCTTCAATCCCTTTACATCTTCCACAGCTTCTGAGATTTTCGTTGTGGTTTCTTTGCCGACGACGGCATTACTGGCTATTTCCACCATACTCTTGTCATTGACAAGGTTTTCCCATGCCACATATCCTGCAGCACTGCCTACGGCTGCCGTCTTCATTGCACTTCCTGTGCTTCTCAGTGCTTGTGTTGGATGTACGGTAGCGTTTCCTGCTGATTTCAGTCCTTGCTTGGCATAGCTTCCTATGCCTTTCAGGGTGCTACCACCATACTTTGCTATTTTTGCCCATATACTCATAGTCGTATCTTTTTGTTATTATTTGATCTTTCCGTTCCGCTTCCATCGGTTCATGCAATCCTTTACGATGGTTTTCTTGTCTGCCTTGTCATGACTTCCTTCTTCTAT
>OLQW01001139.1_pt1 | contig 12945 bp, 11 predicted proteins | sample 1672901 | NCBI WGS metagenome assembly OLQW01 (sample SAMEA3136735, study PRJEB25190) | human gut metagenome | reverse complement strand
GCGGTTACATCCTCTCGTCCCTGAGGGAAGAGAGGCTTGGTGAGAAAGGTGGAGCTCTCCTTGGAGGGCACTGAAAAAGTAAAATCCACTTTCAGATTGAAAGTTAATGGCGGAGAAATCGTAGTTTTACCCTTCTTTTTCTGTCTAACATAGCCTTACTAAGGCGATTTGTGGAAGGAGAAGTTGTAAATCGTAAGCATTTTCCGTTTTGGTCCTTAAAAATGGGGACTTTTTCAGTGCCCTCCCTTGCAGGAGAGACGGAGAGGTAGAAAAACAGCACAGAGGGCGGTTACATCCCTAATCCCTATTTTAACGAAGGAGAATTGTAGAAAGAATCAGTTTGGGCAAAATTTGCCTACACTGCCTCGGTTATCCTGTCAAGAGTAGAATAAAATTATATTCCTCATTCGAGTGGCGACAAGTGCAGAGCGATACTGCAATGAGGAACAAAAATAATAAAAAATGGCTACCCGTTACTATATTACATTTCATTCATCTTCGTACGATACAACGAAGAGATATTCTTCTTGCTTGCAGATTCTGTCGAAAGACAATCTGGTGGCTATAGGAGAAGATATAGCCCTGAAAATCCCTATGTCTTGGTCGAAGGAGAAAATGGCAGATTATATTTCCTCTTATGTCGTATCACATCCCGAAGAAATGGTGGCGATACTGGATGACGAGGAGATAGTCCTAGCGTATGATATCATAGCAGGCGGCAAGGGAAATGTTCTATGGAAACGTCACTTGCTCAAATATCACCATCTCAAATGTATGGTTTGGGTAGTGGTTAATACTGCAAACAGAGGCAAGGATGGATTCGTGATGCTGGATGAGATAAGAGAGGCGTTTGCTCCCTATATTGAACAACGATATGGTGCTGCTAAGGAAAATATGAAGAGTGCCAAATCAAAAGCATCCCCATCTCGTTTTTATCTTAGAGACCTGAAATCAAAATTGGATGGCCTGGATATAGAGCAGCTCAAGTATTTTCATCTTCTCTTTGAGATGAACTACATGGACGATAGTGACTTCTGGTTTCGTGATGAATGGTTCGAAGATGGTTACCATGATTGCTTCTATGATTGGTATCACGATGGTTGCAAGGAAACACCGTATGATTTGAATCAGATGGTGTTTGAAATCCTGGAAGAGTGGAAGGAACGAGGCTATAAGAGATACCGTCCAGCGATGGATAGTATCAGGGATTGGTGCTGTCGCAAATGGACTCAGTTTGAGTCTGAGCATCAAGTTGAAGTTTCTGCCGCATATGATGTAGCAATAGCTCATGATGATGAGAAAGAGATATCCAGAGTCTTGTATCCGTTTATTCATCATGTACATGAATATATCCGCGACAAGCAATATCAGGAAGCCATTTCTTTAATCTTCTGCCTGTTCGACCAATTAGGGAAGGCATGTAGAAAACATCAGAATTGGTTTGAGTCATATTGGCGTGGCGGAGTTCAGACAAGTGTTGTTCTATTCTTAGATGTACTGCGCCATCTGTACTGTCATTTGCGCCAGCATCCGGATATTCCTTGGCAGACAAAGGAGGCAATGGATTTGCATCTGTTGCTGACCAATAAGCAGCATCGTCTCTTTGGTGACCTGGAGTTAGCTTGGGGTGATTCTCGTATGGAAGATATGCTCTCTGACGAAAGTTCCTATTGCGACTATAGCAATATGGAAGATGAACTTTGTGGGTATTTGGAGAGGATGATAGGGCAAAGTCAGCCCCAATAGTGATGTGAGCATCAAAGGGGTATGTTCTGTAACAATAGGATATATTCCTAAAAGTTTCTTGCCAAACAAAATTAGAGCATATGGAAATGTTTGATCTTAAGCAAGTGATATTGATGAAAAAATGTACCTCGCCAGTAACAGAGTATCTGTTGGAAATTACAACCACGGCTCATGACAATGGTTTGCCAAAAGTCTTTCGCTATACGGATTTGTATCATCCTGACCTTTCATTTATGAGCCTTTGGCTTCAGAATCAGGTGCAGGCCTTAGAGCAGGAGGACGCTAAGCGTGTCATCTTGACTATTGGTGATGAGATTACCTTAAAGGTTGAGAAGTGATTAAGTTTCTTCTATCCATGTGAATAAATTATGGGCATCCTGACAAGGGTACTCCTTTAGCTTTGATAGCCTATATCATTGTGGATATTCTGTAATTGTGAATGAATAGCTTGAATCCCAAAGCCCTATGAAAAAGTTTATTATATTTTCAAAATTGCGGAGTCTCTTTCTAAAAGCAGATAAAGCATTAGGTAAATATATAGAGCCTAGGAGAGGTGATTATAATTTCTTGGATGTTGTTAGTAATATAAAACTTACAGAGGCGCAGATAAATGAGGAAATTCATAAGCATCATCAGAGGAATAGGCAGATACCGATGCTTCTGACATTGGTAAGTTTGCTTTTTGCTTATCTTCCTAAAATTATATCTTACATATTTAAGAATGAGATTGTTGGAGTTTGGGAATATTTGTTGTTCGGTATCTATACTCTGAGTTTGATAGCAGTTGTCCTTTTCTTCTTTTTCTTTGCTTATCCTGGAAAGATACCACATCGTTATTTGCCTTCTCAGTTTTATCATGGCATATTTGAATTGTATAGAAGACAGGGATATGATGACGTCGAGTCAAATAAGGGAGTACAATATTCTTATCTTTCCTATTTGGAAGAATTTTTGGAGACATATACCAATTATAACAATAGCAAGGAAAGAACTTTCCAATGGTTTATGAGGCTTTTGCCCATTGCAGCTTTACTATATGCAACTATTTGCACTGTTGTGTTACTTAATGATAAAACAAACGTAAATAAAAATGAAATTATGATTATTCGTGGTAAAAAAATGAAACCTTCTTCTGCAATAACCGTTCATCCTATTGTAGAAAGAGAAGGAACACGCATTCATTACAGTTTGAGGGACAATATAAAACTTGATGTCCCGCAGGGAAAAGATACGATAAAGTTGGATTCTTTGCAGAGACCAAATCGGTTTTTAAAACATCGGAAAACGAACAGAATGGTATATAAAACAGGAGGCATTTCGCCAGAAAAATAAGGGAGTTCGCTTCCTGTGTTTACCTTATGTTCAGAGTAACTTGGTGCGCTGTGTAAAGGGGAGAGTGCTCGATGTGGCAGTAGATATCCTCAAGAGTTCGCCAACCAATGATGCAAGTGGCTGTGGAGTTGATGTAAACGGTACAAAATATTTTTTATGAAACTAATAGGCGTACTGCTTGTAATATAGCGGCGATGTTGTGTTGGTGATACACATCTTGATAGTAGATATATATGTGGAGTTTTGGTTCTGCGAACATGAAAGAAGGCAGCAGTCGGGATGGAAAGAAAAATATTGAGGTTTCAGAATAAATTTTAAGAGTATGGGTGCGCCATTAACAAAAGAAGATTTTCTTAAAAGGCATCAAGCTGATTTGCAAGCAGCTGGTTTTGATATTCAGTTTGCAGCTTTTGTAGATTATTTGTTCGATCTAAAAGGTGGTGACGTAATCACCTATGAAGGGGACGATGATATCGATGTGTCTTGCTCGGATGGGACGAAATGGCTTATCCAAGTAAAGAGTTCTATAGATGATAATACAAGAATGACAGATTCTGATACTGGCTTATGGAATACATTCGATACGTGGCTATCATTGTATGAGTTTGCTAGCTCAAAGGATGATTTTTTGAAACCAGGCAACAAATTCATACTTTATACAAATAAGATTGTTACAAACACATTTTGTGAGAAAATTGAGCTATTAAAGAATGGTGAATGTGGAATAGAAGATATACGAAATTTCTTGAAATCATTTTTAAATAGAATAAATGAAACTGCATCGTACTATGATACAGTTAAGAAATTAACAGCGCTAGATATAATTTCACTGAGAAAGTTTCTACTGAAATTCGAAGTTCACTATATAAAAGATACTTTAGGGCATTTGTATGACAGATTTTTAATGATTTATAATAATCCGACAAAAGCAGATCTGATTTTGTCGGAGTTATTGGGAAGAATGCTCAGGGAAAAAATTATGGATGCAAGGGGTAGAGTACATTTATCATTTGATAAAAATGATTTTCTGCAAAAGTATAGAGGAATATTGCAGAAAGTTTGTGATGAAAGTCTTGAGCCATTAGAAGATTTGCCAGAAATACCAGCCAATATGATGGACTCTCCTTTCATGAAGCGCTTGGACAGAATTCACGTTTTAGACTTGGAAGCTTCCAAGGAAATCTATTACGGATATTGGCTCTGTTATGGAAAATCTATTCAATATTACTATTCTGTCCAGTTAATGACACCTGAATTAGAAAATAAACTGAATTCATCTGCTGAGATTATTTGGTATTCTTCTTTTCGGAAGGCTATTATGAAAATCAGACCATCCTCTTCTGAAGAGGATAAAGTTGAAGCTGCACAAAAATGTTTTTTGGATGTAATGGATAAAGGAATTCCAATAGATGATATTCATGCTTTAAGAATTCCTTTCTCGTCTGGATGGTTTTTGAACTTGACAAACGATATTGATACTCCAACTATTTGCTGGCATATTGATGATTATAAAAAAAAGAATAGCAAAAAATGAAAAAATCTGGTTATTACATATATAATAATGTGGCAATTGCTGCATGTGCGATAATGTCACTTTTGAATGTTTCTCCTAAGATTCCTTTGTCAAAGGTGGCTTTATTAATGCCAATAATGCTTGATGATGGTATTTCACAAAAGATGCACTACCAAAAATATCAAACATTTGATGCCGTCATTACTCAAAATCGGATATACCTGAGCAATTTCAATGACAGATATGTTGATTTGTTGCCTCAGGTAGTCAACGGCTTATCCCTATTATTAGACTTAAACCTTGTAAGATTACAAGGTGAATATGTAGAGGTTATTGATACGGAATTCTATCAAACATATATAAAGTCATGTGATAGTAAAAGACTGTGCGTAATCAATGAAATATCAGCAAAATTGTTAGGTATGATAAAAGACACAGATGTGGCAAAGGAATATTCTAAATTAAATATAGAGCTATGAATTTTTATATCTCAAAATTATATATCTGGTTTGATAAAGATGTAAAGCCAAGAATCATGTATTTTGACAACAATAAGGTCAATGTGATTACAGGTAGTTCTTCTACAGGAAAAAGCAACATATACTCCATTATAGACTATTGCCTTTTATCATGGCATCCTAATATTGTTTATCCTGTTATCAATGAAAATGCCAGATGGTATGGATTGGAGTTTTTCCTAAATGGGGAGCTATATGCAATTGCAAGAAAAAAGCCTATCGTGGATGTGATTCCAACAGATTTGTTTTTGCAAACAGGCGAGGCCTTTCCTGAAGAGTTTTACCCTTCGTCATCAAATATTCATATCAATGATGCAAGGAAAATATTAGATAAAGCTTTTGGATATAAGGAACATGACAAACTTTTGTTCCGATCAAGTTTCGTATTCAATGCATTGACAGAAAGTATCATCACTTCTCCATATGATTTCTTAAACTTTAAGTTTTATGATATAAAGGCATTCTCTGAAACTGCGAAACGTCAGGCTTTTATAGAATCAGCATTAACACCAAACGTAGAAGAATATGCAAAAGTATCTTCTGAAATAGATGATCTTAATAAGAAAAAGCAGAAATATGACAATCATAGAAAGTCCTTGGAGAAGATTAATGATGAGTTCAATCGTCTATTGAATGAATTGGTAGGACTATGTATCAAGTCCAATCTTCTACCAGAAAGTATTCGGGAAATTTCGGAAGAAGATCAAATCCAAGCTTTGGAGAAATTGTTGAAAGAAAATACTCTATCCAAAGAAGAACAAGGAAAAATAGATAAAGAATTGAGAGAATTACAAAATGTCCATTCACGTATCAGCATTCAATTGACTAATATAAAAATGGCGCAGGCAGAACAAAGTGCATATATACAGTCTCTTGAACAAGTGGAAGATTCTCTGAAACCGATACGTATTTTACGTGAGCGCCTTAATGAGCAAGGTATTAATATGTGGACTTCTCATGTCGTAAATTCTTTAAATAATTCTTTAAGCAAAATCACTGCAGGAAAAGAGAAGATAGAACATATACCAATAGTGTCAGAAACAATAATAGAAAAGTTAAAATGTCAACTTGAACAAATAGAAGAAAAAATATCTCTTGTTACTAAGCAAAAGGGGTCTCTATATCAACAAGTTGATAAATTCAAGGTTATTGGTATATTGGAAGCAAAGATAGGAGATTTAAAACAGGAATGGAATAACAAAGTGAAAAAAGCCTCTAAAGATGTTGAAATCTTTTCAGAAGATTACAGCTACAAGTTATCTGTCTTAGAGCAAAAGAAAGCAGCTTTAGAGCAACAGAGGCTAAATACCATTCCGGAATTTAATAAGTGTATTCAACACATATTTGATGGATTTCATTATATGGAGCATTATGAAAATTGCTATACAAAATTTGATTTGAAGCAAGAAAGGTTGATGCTAAATGATGGTAAGTCAATCCTAAACTATGATGTTATAGGTAGTCAATCCAACTATATGTTTCTACACTTATGCTTCTTCTTGGGATTGCATCGATATTTCTTTGAGAACATCAAGTTGAGACATATTGGGCAATTTTTATTCATTGACCAACCAAGTATTCCTTATTATGCAGGTTCAGATAATGTAAAAACCACAGATAAGGAAAAACTCCTTGATGCATTTAAGAGCATTAATGATTTTATGAAATATGTTATAGAGGAAAGAAATCAACAGTTTCAGGTAATCCTTGTAGAGCATGCACCTGAGTCTTATTGGACGGGAGAAAATCATTTGAATTATTTTGTGACAAAAGAACAGTTTACTGCAGGAAATGCCTTGATTCCTCAATACGTATTAAACAAGACAACTGGATATGAAAATTAAAATAGGAAAGGTGAGCCACATGATAGTACATTATGTGGGAAACAAGAATAGAGAAGAAGGAGTGTCCTTCAGTGAAAAAGAATTGGATTATTCTGAAGTGTCATCTGATTTGGCGACTATGTTAGCTAAGTCTTTTGATACAAAAGAACCTTATCATTTCTTTTTTGAGAGTTCTTTAAATCTTAATCCTATTTATACGTTTGTAAAAACTATATTTGAGGATGTTACTAGGTTTCAGGAACAATCTGTTTTTATTGCTAAGATTCTGTACGAAAAGACTACGCACCCAATGACGAGACCAGGAGAATTGAGTGTCATATATCTTTCAGATTGTAATCTCGATGGTAAGCAAATGGATGCTATAGCAATACTAAAGACTGAAAATAAGCAAGCAGCCATAGAATATGTACATACAGAAAATGGCTATGAGATAAAGAAATCTGAAGTTATCAGTCTTTCAAAAGTTGAAAAAGGATGTATTGTTTTCAATGCAAATAGCGAAATGGGATATACTGTTTTTTCTGTTGATAAAAAATCAAAGGGGATACAGTCAAAATACTGGAAAGATGAATTTCTCCATATTCAATCTGATGAGACCTCGTATTCGCAAACAAAAAAGTTACTTAATTCTTGCAAGGCATTTATTTCGGAAAATTGCTGTGATCAATCAAAAGTAGAAAAGGCAGAATTGATTTCAAAAATAAAGGATACTTTATCGCATTCTGAAGACATAAAAGTTATGGCATTCTCGGAAGACATATTCAGAGATTTTGGTTTGAATAGAGAATTTGAAAGTTATTTATCTTCAAAAAACAATAGTTCTTCTATAGCTAGCAAAAATATAAAGATTGACAATAATGTAGTTAAACGTAAAAGTTCATTACCTAAGACAACATTATATCTTGATTCGAACTTTGAAATTAGCATTTTAGGTGGTCAAGACAAGATGGTGCAGGGGTTTGACGAAGCAGCAGGCTTACACTATTATAAACTTTATTACCAAAAAGAAAAATAGCTATTATATTGATGGCTTAATCTTGCATATTTCATAATTAAAAAAAGAAAGATGACTGATGAGTATATTTAGTGTATATAGCAAAGAGGTAATAAATTAATTAGGGTGTCCAGTTCTGTGTTCCAGTTTTTAGTATCAAAAACAATGTAATAACCATCTAAGTCATTGATAATCATTCGCTAAATAAACTATAATCTTGTGCGAATCTACATCAGACTTTTTGACAGTTAAATTTGTCTTATATTTTGTGCTTAATTTACTGATTTACAGTGTGCTAAGTTGCTAAAACATAATCAAAAACGAGAACATGGAACTGGACACCCTATAAATTAATGATTATATGATGTTACAAATTGTCTTCATTTCAGTATTTCTTTTCGGAGCTGTGATAGGATGGCTTGTGGTTTACTTTGTGCGCAAGTACAAAGATTATAACCCTAAAGCATTAAGAGATTCCTTGCTTCTATTCCTGGGTGGAGGATGCATGGAATTACTATTAACGCTGATAGATAAGTATGCTGCTCTATATGCTTTTGCAGCATACTTAATAGGATTAGCTATAGCCTTTTTCCTCCATTGGATTTTTCAATTGATAGTTGCAAAAATAACGGTTCCCAAATTTATGGATCCTCGTAGCAAATATGAATTGTTCTCGGGTTGTAGCTTTTCTGACACAGAAAAGAATGCAAGGACAATGGTAGGTTATCAGCTTGAGATAGTGAATCAAGGATTTCTGCAACTCTGTGAGAAACTTATAACAGAGGATGAATTCATAGTTTTAGTGAAAAAATCTGCATAACACGCCAGGCTTTTGAAGATTTGACAAGTCATCCATGGGATGATATGTTTTTGTCTCCAGCTCTTACTGTATATATGAGGGCAAAGAATATATTTGATGTAATTGAGCGTGATGGGGTATCCGGCAAATAACCATGGAGTAGGCTATAAAGTAATCATAATTTTCATGCAAGCGAAAGCAAGTTTTGATTAGTTTACTTGTCTTTTGTCGAGTGCAGCAAAAAAATATTGCATAAAATATTGGCAGCCCCATGTGGGTATCTCATACTAGCATGTATTTTCTGTGGTTAGATAATTCAATAACGTTGCAGATTTCTAATTATTTGCAGCTAAAATAATGAGGAGATAAACAATGAATATATTAATTCATATACAAAATCTTAAAGATATTAGAGATTTAAAATTGGACTTTCCTATAGAAAAGGGATTGTACGCAGTAACTGGTGCCAATGGTACTGGCAAAAGTACAATTATGACTGTTTTTTCAAAAATATCCCATGGAGGTTCATTGAATCAGTTCCAAGCGCAAGATTATTCAAGTGAAACTTTACTCACTATATCTTATAATGGAAAGACGAATCATTGGAAGAAAAATCCCCATCGTAGAGGATGGAGCATAGGTGAAGGTGAAAATGAAATCCACCTTGAAGGCTTTTATGAAGGTAGTTTGATTCATGGAGTTAGATTTAGTGATGCAAATTATAACGCCATAGTGAAAGCTGAACGAATAAGAGAGGAATTGTTAATGGATGCAGATGTGTTTGTGAAAGAAAACCTAAGTTTTATACTTCATGGAAACAAAGATTTTTACCAAAATCTCAAACGTATAAAATCAATCCATATTGCAAAGCTGAAAACGTTTAAAGGGCTGCCTTATTTTTTGCCAGGAGCTAATGGGCTAGTAAATCAATATTGCATGAGTACAGGAGAAAACTTACTCATAAGTTTATTGCACATGTTGAATGTTGTTATAGCTAGGAAGGAAAAAACACCTCAGATTAGATTGATTCTAATAGATGAAATAGAATTGGCATTACACTCTGCAGCCATTATTCGGTTGGTTGATTTCTTACAGAGATTATCTAATGAATATAATTTAGCAATTTATTTTTCGAGTCATTCAATAGAATTGATTAGAAAGATAAAACCATCAAATATATACTATTTACAGAAAGAGGTAGGCAATATCACAGTTATTAATCCATGTAACTCAGCTTATGCTGCACGCGATATTTACCAACCTTCAGGCTGTGATTTCTTAATTCTTGTAGAGGACGTGTTGGCAAAGAATATCATAGAAACTATTATAGATGAGAACCACCTTTATAAAAGCAAGTTGATTCAAGTACTTCCTGTTGGTGGTTGGGAGAATGTTCCTCGGATGCATGATGATATTGTACGGTCGCAATTGATTGGACCAGAAACGCGAATTGTTAGTATATTGGATGGTGATGTAGAGGTTGATTTTAATGATAAGTATAAATCACAAGGAATTTTTACAAATTTAACTATAAACTTTCTTGATATACCTAGCTTGGAAAAGTATCTGTTGGATAAACTTGTCACTCATAAAGACCAATATGTTTTTGATGAGATTGGTGACAGATTTTTTAAAGTAAAATCATTAAAATCAATTATTAATGAATGCCAAAAGAAAAATGATGATAAGGCATTTTACCGCTATTTGATAAAACAGGTCTGTGAATTAGGTATAGAAGAGAAAGTATTTATAACTCATGTGTGTAAGATTGTTTATGAACATGAGAATATGGAAAGAAACGTAAGGTTCCTTACTAGGATTTTAACGCATTGATAATATTTTATAATCAATCATCTGTAAAAAATGAATAGCTAAAAATACTTCGATTCTTTACTATTGATTAGTGTCTTTATATGCAACACCAATGTATATAGTAAGAATATTGACATAGTAGTTAAGAAGTGGCGAAACGGCAATACACTGAATTGTTGAAAGCTTATACCAATGAGTTTTTGGCAAGTATGATAAAGGCAGATATACGCACCAGGTTTCCCGAACCTTATGCAAGTATGTATTGCCAACAATTTGATGATTTCAAAAATGTTGCAGATTTCTTGGAATTTGCAGCAAAGTTAATTAGGAGATAACATTTATGAAGGGAATAGTATTAGCAGGTGGTAGCGGTACACGCTTGTACCCTATTACAAAGGGTATCAGCAAGCAGCTGATTCCAATCTTTGATAAGCCGATGATATACTACCCAATATCAGTATTGATGTTGGCAGGTATCCGTGAAATACTCATTATTTCAACACCATTTGATTTACCAGGTTTCAAACGCCTCTTAGGCGATGGAAGCCAGTTTGGTGTGAAGTTCGAGTATGCTGAGCAGCCATCACCAGATGGCTTAGCCCAAGCCTTCATTATCGGAGAGAAATTCATTGGTAATGATTCTGCTTGCCTCGTATTAGGCGATAATATCTTCTATGGTGCAGGATTAAATCAGATGTTACATCAGGCAGTAGTAGATGCAGAGCAGAACAACAAGGCAACCGTTTTTGGTTATCGTGTAAGTGATCCGGAGCGATATGGAGTTGCAGAGTTTGATGAGCAAGGCAATTGCCTGAGCATTGAAGAGAAGCCTCAGCATCCTAAGAGCAACTATGCAGTGGTAGGCTTGTATTTCTATCCTAACAAGGTAGTAGAAGTAGCTAAGCATATCAAGCCTTCCGCTCGTGGTGAGTTGGAAATCACTACAGTGAACCAGGAGTTTCTGAAGGATAAGGAGCTGAAGGTTCAGACCATGGCAAGAGGATTTGCATGGCTCGATACCGGAACCCATGATTCCCTTTCAGAGGCATCTACCTTTATCGAAGTCTTGGAAAAGCGCCAGGGCTTGAAGGTTGCTTGCTTGGAAGGTATCGCATACCGTCAAGGTTGGATTACTGCAGAGCAATTGAGAGAGAATGCACAACCCATGTTGAAGAACGACTATGGCAAGTATCTGCTTTCAATCCTTGATGAAGCAGATGGAACATTAAAGAAGAATTTAGAATATTAAAATATAAGATAGGTGAGGGAGAGAATAAGAGCATTTTTTAAGCTACTTTTCGCTCTGTTCTCAAACTCATCTATCTCTCTTTAAGTTAAATATGAACATACTAGTAACAGGTGCTAACGGTCAGCTCGGAAATGAGATGCGTATTGTTAGCAAGAATGCAACAGATCATTACATCTTTACCGATGTCAATCAGGTAGAAGGGTTGGAAACCACCTATCTTGATATCACCGATATGGATGCCATACGCAAGATGGTGAAGGAGAATGATGTGAAAGCCATCGTGAATTGTGCGGCATGGACCAATGTGGATGCTTGCGAAACTGATGAGAAACTGGCTACATTGGCTGAAAAACTCAATGCGGAGGCTCCAGAGAATCTGGCTAAGGCGATGAAGGAGGTTGATGGATTGCTCATCCAAATCTCTACAGATTATGTCTTTGGTAAGGAACCTTATAATGTGCCATGTAATCCTGACCAGAAGGGAACTCCTACTGGCGTATATGGTACAACGAAGCTTCATGGCGAGCAGAAGATTATGGCTACAGGCTGTGATTACGTGATTATCCGTACGGCTTGGCTGTATTCTGAATTTGGCAAGAACTTCTGCAAGACAATGCTCAATTTGACAGCAACCAAGCCACAGTTGAAAGTCGTCTTCGACCAGTGCGGTACTCCTACATACGCACTCGATCTGGCTAATGCCATCATCACCATATTGGATAAGGTAAAGACTGCCCAGAGCAAGGATGAATATGTTGGAGTATATCATTTCTCAAATGAGGGTGTCTGCTCCTGGTATGATTTCACCCAGATGATTGCACGAATCGCCGGTCATACGGAATGCGATATCCAGCCATGTTATAGCTCGGAGTATCCTTCTCCTGTAACCCGTCCTGCTTATTCCGTATTGGATAAGCGAACCATTAAGGAGACCTTTGGTGTAAAGGTTCCTTATTGGGTGGATTCCTTGGAGAAGTGTATTGCAAATCTTAAGCAGAAATAATCTGAAGGTAGGAGTTTTTGCCGCTTCTGCTCAAAAATACTAATCATAAAGTTTAAAGTTCAATTTTCAAAGTTCAAAGTAAATGAAGAATATCATTATCACGGGCGGTGCTGGTTTCATCGGCTCACACGTAGT
>OLQW01001138.1_pt1 | contig 12952 bp, 5 predicted proteins | sample 1672901 | NCBI WGS metagenome assembly OLQW01 (sample SAMEA3136735, study PRJEB25190) | human gut metagenome | reverse complement strand
AAAAAGAAAAACCATTTAATATTTATAAGTATTGTAAAAAAGGAAAAAGTTTTTAAAAATAAGCAGAGGATGGTGGATTTATCATCCTTTTAGAGAAGAGCATGTATTTTAAAGGGAATCTGGTTTTGCAGGTTCCCTTTTTGCCATCAAAAACGTTGATGTTTTATCAAATGACGCTAAAAATAAAAAGAATAATGCAGGGGGTGACATTATTAGTTATCGCTGTAATATTTGGATAAAATATAAATAAAACATAAAAAATATAAATAAATTATAAAATGGCGACAGTTTTTTCTTGTTCAAGTGTTTATTATATAGAGGACAAAATAAGACAGCAAAGGAAGTGGTGCTGTTGCATCGGAAAAATGACACAAAATTAGTGATGTCCATTCGGGAAAAGAATTGAAGGGGATTCTTTTCCCCATTTGTCGTGTTACGAAAGACTGAGGGTAAGAAAATATGCTAGAACTTGCAATCTGTGATGATGACATCATCCTATGTAATTGGTTAGAACAGAAGCTGCTCCATTATGGGAAAGCGAATGACTGTCAGATATCTGTAGAAATATACTATTCTGCGAAGCAGCTTCTTAACAGGTTGGAAGAAGAATCCTACGATATGTTATTCCTTGATATTTGTCTGGAACATGAGAATGGAATTGATATCGGAACGGAGATACGAAAGAAAAATTATGGAAAAGAACTGCGGATTACCTATATTTCAACATATCAGGAATATGCTATGAAATTATTCCGTATTCATCCATTTGATTTTCTTGTAAAGCCAATCCGAGAGGAAGAACTTTTCCGGGTGATAGGTGAATTACGGGAACTGTTAAAAGAACGGAAGAAAATATTTGAATATACAGATACAAAAGGAATCCACAAAATTTCTTATGACAAGATCCTGTATTTTTATAGTCTGGGAAAAAGAGTACATATCGTGACATCGGAAAAAGAATATGAATATCGAGGAAAATTAAAGGATGTAGCGGATGTAACAGAAGAATATTTCTTACTGATTCACAAGTCCTATCTCATCAATATGGAACACGTGGAGCATTACGAATATGACAACGTGGTTATGAAAGACAAGACACGTCTCAGTATCAGTAAAGCCAATCGCAAGAAGGTCAGGGAAAGACTATTACAAACGGAGAAGAAAAGATTATGAATATCCATTTGATCACTTATCTGACAAGTAAATTATTCTGGATTTATACTGTGTTCCGTTACAATACCATCCTGTATCCAAAAAATGAGGATACACAAAAGCTATTTGCATATTTTTGTGCATATCTGCTTTCATGCTGGGGAAGCATGCAGTGGGGAACGATGTACGGAGATCTGATCTTTGAGCTGATCGCTCTGTTAATTATAACAGTGGCATATCAGGCAGACTGGCAACATCATGTCTGGAATACACTTATGGTATATATTATGGGAATTTTATGTGATGGGATTCCAATCGTGTTCTTTCAACGGTATGCGGTAGCAAGAAATCCGGTGCATCATCACATGGGACCGGGAACTATCGTAACGGGAAATTTTATATTCTTTTTACTGGAAGTTGTTATTGAAAGAAAAGTGGATGTAAAGAGAAGTTATTATATAAAGAACCGTCATTGGCTTGCTATGCTTTCTGTCCCGGTGATCAGCATTATAGTCTGTATCAGGATATTGCTGCCAGACAGAAGAGGTGTGCGGTCTACGATTGTATTATTCTTACTGTTTATCAATGTGTTTATTTTTTATCTGCACGATGAGGTTCAGAAAAGTTATATTGAAACAGCAAAACAGGAAGAGATGAAAATTCAGATGAGCCAGTATGCAAAAGAACTGGAGATGATGATGAAATCACAGGACAGGCTGAATAAGATACATCATGATTACAAGCACCATCTTACAACAATAGGGGCAATGGCAAAAACGGGAGGAAATGAAGAGATTCTATCGTATCTGAAACAAATGGAGAATATAGCCGGAACAGCCTTATGTCATCATTTATATACAGAAAACCGTAATATGAATAATCTGCTGAATTATATTTTGGAAGATTCGAAATCAGTAATTGAAAATCCGGAGATTTCTGTAGAAATACCGAATCATATAGGGGAAGAATTATTTGATCTAAGTATAATAGTGGGAAATATTATGGATAATGCCATTCGTGGGGCAGTAGCTTCAGATGAAAGGAGATTATCGTTTCAGATGTATTATGGAAAAGGAATCATGAATATCCAGATTGAGAATAGCATAAAAGATACACCAAAAGTGCGGAATGGAATTTATCTGACAACGAAAAGCAGGAAAGAAGGACATGGAATAGGATTACAAAATGTGAAACTCGTAGTAGAAAAGTATCATGGTCAGATGGAGATCTGCCATACGGAGAAATCCTTTCAAGTGAAAATATTATTATATATGAAATTAGATGAAAAATAGTAAGGCGATGGTGTCTTACTATTTTTTTCGACCGATTTCGTCTATTTTTTCCACCTCAAGGGTCATTTTTACCATTTGTGAAAATTTTGTGATTTTTTAGATTATAGTAGTGCAAAAGTCAGAAAAAAGGAGGGTAGCGGTTATTTTGTAAAGGAATTATAGAAAAAGATTACAAGAGGGAGAAAGAGACTATGAAGAGATTTCGAAAGTCGGCTATAGCCTTAGTACTTGCACTCCTGATGGCACTACAGGGAACAGAACCTATCTTTGTACAGGCAAAAGAGGCCATTGAGGATGTACAGAAGAATGCAGATTTCTCCAGACCAGAGGCTTTGACGGAAGAGGAAGCCGGGATAACAGATTCCACATCTGGAGAACAAGACAAGAGTCAGCAGTCTGATGCGGACGTACAAAATGAAACGACACCATCAGAAAATACAGAGACTCAGGAAGAACAGACAACTCCAGCGGAAGAAACAGAAGAAAATCCGCAGGAAAAAGAAGTGGAGTTGAAAGAACCACAGGATTACTATCCGATTCCAGAAGAACCGGAAGGTGAACTGATTGATTATGATGCCATCTCCAAGACTTATAAGACAGGGGACAAGCAGTATACAACCGTTTATGGAGGTTATGTCGGAACTTATAAGAATGAGGATGGAGATACCGAACTGGTTGATAATACACTTGTAAAACCAGAAGAAGCAGATACTCCGGCATCCGAAGAAGCACAGGAAGCCAGCAGTGTAGTGGCAACTGAGGAAAAGGAAGAGAAAACAGAAGTTTATCAGAACAAGGCAAACGATTATGCCATCCTTCTTCCGGAACAGATGTCGGAAGAGAATGGTGTAACGATTGAAAATGGAAAGACCAGAATCGGAATCATTCCGGTAGATGGAGATTATACACATTCTGTTATTAAGGATAATGCGATCCTTTATAATGAAGTTTACGAGGGCGCAGATGTTCAGTATACAGTACTTGATTCCAGTATCAAAGAAGATATCGTACTTCAGCAGCCAACAGACAGGGAAGTCTATGAATACGAGCTGCAGATTCCGGGGTATCAGGCAGAAGTAAAAGACAATCAGGTCTATATCTATCCGGAAGGGAAGACAATCAAAGATGCAAAGTATCTTCTGGAGACTCCATCAATGGAAGATGCTGCCGGGGAGATTAGTTTCCTGATTACTCTGGAACTTCGGGAAGAAGAAGGAAAAACAATCCTGACCGTAAAACCAGACAGGGATTGGCTTTCGGCAGAAGAACGTCAGTATCCGGTCAGGATCGATCCGACACCAGTAGAGATTCAGAAGAGTTCCTTTAACATGATCGGTGTGGAAGAGGGAAGTCCTACCAGTCAGATTGGTGACAACAATTATCCGTATGTCGGATTTGATGATGGTATTAAGTCTGGGAACCTTGCAGGATTTGGTACTGCACACCAGAACTGCCGGACTTATATCAAAGTAAATTCAAATTTTAGTCAGATTCCGAAAGATTCCAAAATTGACAGTGCAACATTTGCAGTCAGTCAGAAAACTGCATACAGTGGTGGTGCATCCCAGTTTGGACTTTATCGTGTAGATCAGTCGTGGAACACCTCCATCACATGGAAAACAAAACCAGTAAATCTTACGTTTCAGGATGTACAGAATGCAAGTACCAGCAGGAACAGCTATATCAATTATGACGTCAAAGATCTGGTCAATGACTGGGTGCAGGGAACTCATGCGAATAACGGATTTGCACTGGTAGCCATTGCCGAGGCAAATAACCTTGGAGCTTCTATGCAGTGTGAGGTACTGAATAACAGGGCATCCGTTTATGGACCGAAACTCAGCATCCAGTGGTCACCGGCTGAAGATCCATATCTGCGAGATATGTCACTGGATGAAACAACGATCCTGCTTCGCCCGATGACAGAAAAGAATACAAATGGAAAGCTGAAGTTTGATGCCGTATTTGCAGACGGAATTGCAAAGAGCAAATCTACAGTAGAATATTATCTGCTTCCAGATGAGGAAAATGAAGAACATCACGAAACAGATGCAAAACCATTGTATTCCTATCCAGACAGTACTGAATACAATAAGCAGTTCCCGGAGGCGAATAAGTATTACAGCAAAGATTCCAACTGGCAGAGTGCACTGTATTCAGGGCTGACGAAGGACAAGCTTTATAAGATCAAAGCAAAAGCATCGAAAGAGATTGATGGAAAGCTGGAAACAGGAAAAGAAGTGACCAGTGACAGCTTTGTGATCTATGAAGTGAAGCAGTTTGATACATTCCCGAAGATTGCAAAATATTATGGTGTTCCGCTTAAGAACATTATGAAAGACAATCAGGTTATGGACGCACTGGTAGTCGCAAATAATACGATTTTTATCCGTAACCCACAGACAAATGTTCCATATAGTCCTGCACCGCTTACCGATCAGGATAAGATGCGGATTGACGGAGCATTGATGGGAAGAGGCCTGCACTGTGAATTTGGATTTGAACCAGTCAACTTAAATACTGGTAACTTCTACATGGATCAGTCCGATGCGACGATGAATGAACTGAATGGAGAATTCTCCATTACAAGAAGCTACAATTCCAAAGGAACAGACCAGCATTCCATGTTCGGACGTGGATGGAGCTTTAACTATGACCAGTCACTTTCTCAAATGGAGGACGGAAGTCTTCTGTATATGAGAGGGGACGGAAGTTATCTGATCTTTGATAAGAATGAAGATGGAAGCTACACTACTCCGGATGGTTATGTATATGATTTAAAAGCAGTCAGCTATAAAGATACAGACCATGACTACATCGGATGGGAACTGACAGATGCGGATCAGAGCGTCTGGTCATTTGATAAATATGGAATTTTACGTTATGTAACGGATGTGAATGGATTTAAGACAGTATTAGATTATGACGATGATTATAATCTGAGTAAGATTACAACACCATCCGGAAAAACATTCGGGGTAAAACAGGATAAATTCGGGCATATCAAGGAACTGTCTCTTCCAGATGGTGGAAAAGTTTCTTACAAATATGATGAGCAGGGAAATCTGATATCTGTAACAGATCCGAATGGAACAACAAAAGAGTACAAATATGATGATGACAGCCGTATGACAAGCTGGAAAGATGAGAATGGCAATACGGTTGTAAAGAATACTTACGATAAAGAAGGAAGAGTTGTAGAGCAGACTGATGCAGAAAAAGGAACGGCAACTTTCAAGTACGGAAAGAGTTCTACTACAACAACGGATAACGAAGGAAATAAGACCGTTTATCATTATGATGATCAGTACCGCACAACATCCATTGAATATCCGGATGGAACAACCTGTGAAAAGACTTATAATGCAGAGAATCAGCTTGCTTCCGAAACGACAGCAGCCGGAACAAAAACTTACACTTATGATACATTTGGCAATGTAGCAACGGAGACAAGAGAGGATGGAAAGACAGCCTCTTATACTTATAATGAGCAGAATAAGCTGACCAGTGCAACTGGATATAACGGAGCAACGGTTACTTACAGTTATGACGGTAATGGAAATATGGTCACATCTACAAAACCGGATGGAACAGCCATTACCTATACTTACGATGACAAACATCGTATGGTATCCCAGACAGACGGCAGAGGTGTCACAACAACGTATTCGTATGACGGACCGAACATGACCGGATATGTGGATGGAAATGGAGCAGCATGGGGATTCACGTATGACGCGATGAATCGTGCAGTTACCATGACAGATCCACTTGGAAATGTAACCTCGAACAGTTACGATGCGAATGGCAATCTGACTTCCAAGACAGCAGCCGATGGCGGTGTGACCGCTTATACGCTGGATGGTGTGGGAAATATTACAGCAAGTACTGACGCACTGGGGAATACCACCACTTATACTTATGATAAGATGTACAACATGACCAGTGGTACAGATCCGAAAGGAAATCAGATCAGCTACGTTTATGATAAGAATTATCAGCAGGTCAAAGCAACCGATGCAAAAGGAAATACAATTACTTATAAGTATGACAGCATGGGACGTGTCATAGAAGAGAGTAATAAAGATTTTGGAACAAAGCTCTATGAATATGACAAAGCAGGAAATCTGAAAAAATATACCGATGGAAATGGAAATGCAACCGTATCCAAGTTTGATTCTCTTGGACAGGTGCTTCAGTCCAAAGATGCAGTTGGTAATATAACCAAATATGAATATGACGCATTAGGAAATGAAACCAAGATTACTTATGGAGATGGAAGCAGCCATTCCAAGGAATATGATAACTGCGGAAGACTCGCTAAAGAGACAGATGAATTAGGTGCAGTTACCACTTATACTTATGATGCGGCAGACAATCTGGTATCAAAATCAGATGACAGTGGAAGAACCTGGACTTATACCTACGATAATACAGGAAACCGCTTAAGTGAAACCAACCCAGAAGGTGGAACTACCACATATACTTATGATAAAGCAGGAAATCTGGTATCTTCTACCGATGAAGAGGGAAGAACAGATACTTATGCTTACGACAAGGCAGGAAATCTGACTACATCCAAAGATGCCCTTGGATATACCGTATCCATGAAGTATGACTTAAATGGAAATCTGGTATCCTCTACCGATGAAAATGGAAATACCAGTACCATGACTTACGATGGTAATGGAAACATGACATCGGTAAGCGATGCAAAGGGCAACATTACAGCAATGAAATATGATTCCACCGACAATCTGGAACAGACGGTGGATGCCCTGAAAGGAAAGACCACTTACGAATACGATTCACAGGGCAACAGCACAAAGATGACAGATGCCCTCGGCAATGCGTATAGTTATGTGTATGATAAAGAGGGAAATAACACATCCATAATACTGCCGACAGGGGACAAGGTGCTGATGGAGTACGATGCCATCGGACAGCTTGTAAAATGTACGGATGCACAGGGACTCGTAATTACCTATCAATATGACGGAGCAGGCAACCTGATCCATTCCTCCGACAATGGTGGAAACAGTATGGATTATACTTATGATGGTGCCGGAAATGTACTGACACAGACCGATGAACTTGGCAGGACAGCAACATACAAGTACGATCAGTACGGCAGACTCCTGAAACTTACTGAAGCAGACGGAAGTATCACATCTTATGAATATGATGTTATGGACCGCATTACAGCGGTAACGGATGCAGAAGGACATAGAACCACCTTTACTTACGATAAAGTCGGCAACCAGTTATCTATGACAGAAGAAGACGAAGCCACTTACCAGTACGCATATGATAAGAAAGACCGGGTGATCTCCCAGACAAATCCTCTCGGAGCATCCAGCACCTTTAAGTATGACGGAAATGATAATGTGACGGAATCTGTCGATGAAAACGGTACGGTTACCAAGTATACTTACGATAAAAATGACAACCTCGTATCCCAGACAGACGGAAATGGAAATACGACAACCTACCAGTATGATGAACTGGACCGCAAGATCGGGGAGACTTCTCCGTTAAAAGAAACAAATGAATACCGTTATGATGCCATTGGTAATCTTACCAAATCGAAAGATCCGATGGGACTTATTACGGAATACAAATATGACAGCTTAAGTAATCTGACGGAACAGATTTCTCCAAAGGGAGCAGTTACCAAATATGATTACGACAAGCATGGCAATGTCATTTCTGTAACGGATGCAAAGGGAAATGAGACACAGTACAGTGTTGACCTGAATGACAATGTCACAAAGATGACACAGGCGAATGGCGGAGAGTATACCTATAGTTATGATAAAGCCGGACGTCTGAAGAGTATGACCAGTCCACTGGGTTATACCAAGAATTTCTCTTATGATAAAGTGGACAACGTGGTAAAAGAAAGCGACAGCTTAAAGAGTACTACCACTTATACTTACGATAAGCTCCATAACATGAAGTCTTCTACCAATGCACTGGATGGAACAACCAGCTTTTCTTATGATAAGTATGGCAATCTGGTGAAGGAGACAGATCCGCTTGGACGGAGCAATACCTACAGTTATGACCTGGCAGGCCAGATGACTTCTGTAGCTGATCCGCTTGGTAAGATAACTGCTTATACTTACGACCCGGCAGGAAATATTACAGATATCACAAAGCCGGGTGGAAGAAAGACCAGCTATGGATATGACAAGAATTATAATGTGACATCTGTAACAGACCCGATGGGCTATGTTGCAAAGACAGTCTACGATAAAGACAATCGTGTAACAGAAGAGACCGATGCACTGGGGCAGAAGGAATCCTATACCTATGATAAGGACAGCAGGGTAACTTCTATTACAGACAAGCGTGGATTCACAACGGGATTTGATTACGATGCACATGGTAATATTCAGGTTGTTACAGATAAGACCGGATTAAAGAGCCATCTGGAATATGACAAGAATGACAACCTGACCAAAGTAACTGATGCCCTTGGCGGTGTAACAACTTACGGTTACGACAACATGGATAATCTGGTGACCTTCACCAATGCAGCAAATAAGACAACGAATTATACTTATGACTTAGAAGGCAACCTGACATCCATCAAAGATCCGGCAGGAAGAACGGAGAAATTCGACTATGATGAAAAAGGCAGACTGACCGGACATACACAGGCAAGCGGCAAGAAAACCACGTATGATTACGATAAGCTGAATGACCTGTTGGAGAAATCTTATCAGGACGCAAAAGGTGAGAAATCCGAAAAGGACGTGACCTACGCATATAACAGTGCCGGGGAACGGGTATCCATGAAGGATCAGACAGGCAAGAGCAGCTACGAATACGATGCACTCGGAAGAATCACCAAAGTGACAAGCGGTTCGAAAAAGGATGTCAGCTACGTTTATGATGACGCAGATAATCTGCAGGCAATCGTATACCCGGATGGTACAAAAGTCAGCTATGAATACGATTTAAATGATAATCTGGTAAAATTGACAGACCGTAATGGAAAAGTAACCACTTACAAGCATGATGCACTGAATCGTGTGACAGAAGTCATTAGAAGCAATGGAACAAAGACGGAAGTATCTTACGATGCAGAAGATCATATCACAAAAATTGTGAATACCTGTGGTTCCTGCGGCAAAGTAATCAGTACTTATGAGTACAAGTACAATGATCAGGGATATGTAGTTGGAGAAACAGCTACGGAACTGGAAGCCGGAACAAGAAAGACGCCAAGCTGGGAAGACTGGTACAACTGGGGCGATACACAGAAAGAGACAGACAAAGCAGACTGTGAGCATCAGGAAAAAGAGATCCAGACAACACGTACTTATGAGTATGATGACAACTGGGAACTGACACGCTGTACGGAAAAAGTAGAAGGCGGTAAAAAGACGGTTCATAATTATACTTATGACAAGATTGGAAACCGGACCTCTTACGAGAAGATCGAAGATGGTGTCAGCAAAGCAAAATATAACTATAAGTACAACGATTCCAACCAGCTCATCAAACGCACCAATGCAAAGATCTGGGGCGATCCGGGAACAACCTACAGCTATGATGAAGATGGCAATCTGATCCAGGAATGTGATAAGACAAACAGTGCAGATCCGGTTACTTATGAATACACAGCAGAAAATCGTCTGGCAGTCGTAAAACAGGGTGGAACAGTCCTGATGGCAGCCATGTACGATGGAGATAACAACCGGGTATTTGAACTGGATAACACTTATAAATGGGAAGACTGCTATGGCGATGAAGTCCTGATTCCGGAGAACCAGCGTACAGAAGATGGAGACAGTCCGAAAGAACAGCTTGCATCTCTGGTAAAAGGCGGTTCAAATGCCAAAGGTTATACACTGACAGAGTATATCAACGATATCAATCGTGAAAATACAGAAGTCCTTGCAGAGTATGGAGCAGACGAGAAAGTACGTCAGGCTTATACTTATGGAGAAAGTGGAATCGGAGAACGTATAAGCGTTGATAAATCGGAAGAAAGCAGTTATTATTTATATGACGGAAGAAACAGCGTAACCGGAATCCTGACAGAAAATGCTAACCTGACGAACAGTTATCAGTACGATCCGTATGGAAACCTTACATCAGGAACTGCAGATGGAGTCAATTATTACGGTTACAATGGAGAGTTCACAAATGTAAAAACAGGACTTCAGTATCTGCGGGCAAGATACTATAACGCAGAGAACGGAACCTTTACAACTGAAGATAGTGACCTTGGAACGACAAAAAATCCACTGACCAGAAACCGCTATGCATATACATCCAATAATCCAGTAAACTATGATGATCCGACTGGACATTCATGGTGGAAAAAAGCAGTGAGTGCGGTGAAGAATGTTGGTAAGAAGATTGTTAATACAGCGAAAAAGGTTGTAAAAACAGTTGTCAATACGGTCAAAAATGTGGCTCGTACTGTTGTAAATGCTGTAAAGCAAACAGCAAAAACGGTAAGAAATGCAGTCACACACACGAAGACATATCAATCTGTGAAAATCGTGTTACCAGCAGTGGAACTTACCAGAAAATCGTATCAAAAGGCAGCAACTTCATCAGAAATGTAGGAAGCGGACTGCAAAAGGCAGGAAAAACATATACATCTTTCCAGTCATATGTAGCAGAACGGAGAGCAGAAATCCGTGCAGAAGTTGTTCGTCAGATGTGTACAACAGCAGACCGTATTTCAGATCAGTTAGGAAAAGTCGACTGGAAGAAGGTAGGAATTGCAGTTGTAGCTACTGGAGCTGCGATTGGAGTTGGTGTCCTCACAGGTGGAGTAGGTATTGCAGCAGTCGGTGCGCTTGGGTTAACAGAAGGAACTCTTGGAGCAGCCATAGTTGGCGGAGCTGTAACAGGAGCTATCGGAGGCGCAACGTATAGCGGTGTAAGCTCAGGATTGTCAGGAAACAGCTTGAAACAGATTGCGAAAGATACCATAACAGGTGGATTGACAGGAGCAATCTCTGGTGGTATTTTAGGTGGGCTTACTTATGGTGCGGGAAAAGCAATTGGTGCAGTGAAAGATTTGGTAAAGAGAAGTTCAAGTGCGACTAAACCTGGGCATATCACTGAAATGGCAACCAAAGATTTATCATAAAATAACCAGTTGCTGGAAGATAACAAGGCATATAATAGTTTTTCGGAACTAATGGATGCTGATGAGGCTGCAAGATATAATAAACATTGGGATACAATAAAAGCTCAAGAAATGCAAAAACAAGAGATAACAAAATTTGAAAATGGAATAAAAGATGGTGTGCAGTATACAAATCAGCAAAAAGGGAATTATGCTGAAATGAAGATAGATCAATATTATGATTCTATTGGGTTCGAAAGAATCAGTCAAGATAGAGTTACGGGTCTTAATGATGCTGGACATCAAGGATTGGATGGTGTATATCAGAATAAAGGAACAAACGAGTACATTGTGGGTGAAGCTAAATATAATACTAGTAAATTAAGTACCCTAAAAGATGGAACAAAACAGATGTCTAAGGAATGGATAGGTGGTAAGCGTCTTGAAGAGGCGATAGGAACAGAAAAAGCTAATCTCATTGGTGATAATTATGAACGGAATTTGTATAATATTAAAAAGAATGGAAGTTTGAATTTTAAAGTATTAAATAATTAGAAAGTGTCTTACATACCCAGTGGGATATAACATCTCACTGGGGAGAAGAAAGGGGTACGTTATGATAAAAGGTGCAAAAAGTTTTCGACAAAAATATGAAAAGATAATGGGTGAATCTAGTGCAGATAAGCTCTGGAATGATGTTAAAAATGGAATAGATGAATTTACGAGAAAAATTGAATTAGGACAAGCAGACGGGTATTTTTGGAATATGTATTTTAATTTGTTGCGTGAAAACAGAATTTTATTTGAAGGAGTAAATAAAGCTATTGTAACTGGCGATATGAATTATATGTTGAACGGAATTTATCAGGAAAATCGCTTCAATTGTATTTACCGAAACCGTTCGAATAGCGGTGGAGCACAGACAATTAATTTTATAGAAGTAGTAATCGCCTATTCATGTAATGATTATAGTTTGTTGGAAAAAATTATGCCGTTTGAGGAGGGACCTGCTGCTTGCGGTTATTCGGCACCTTTTTATAATATGCTTTATACTGTGACTTATCATGATAATGAAGTAGGAAATAAAGCACAAGCAGAATTAAGTGCATTTATGGGGAAAAAACGTACTCAATTTGATTTGAAATTAGCAAAATTTTTCTATGATTTATATCAAAAAGATGTAGATGGAATTAATTGCGGATTACAAGAATTATGTGAGTCAATGGGAAAATGTAATTGGATTAATGAACATATTTATGGAATGGATAAAAACATTCGGTCTTTAGGTAATACGGTGGCAATATTTATACATGGTTTGTATCATATAGTTATGAAATTTTTGAAAGATACCCCATTGAGTGAAAAGATTAAGACGCCAGAACACAAGAGTTTTATAAAAGAATATGAA
>OLQW01001131.1_pt1 | contig 13010 bp, 12 predicted proteins | sample 1672901 | NCBI WGS metagenome assembly OLQW01 (sample SAMEA3136735, study PRJEB25190) | human gut metagenome | reverse complement strand
GGTATTCTCCACCAGATCAGAAAGGCATCACACATTGTGTGGTGCCTTTTTTGTTGTTGCCAAACGAGTGAGGGCTTAGCTCACCCAGGGGAGCGCCGTGCATGGACTGCAAGAGGGTCACCGTGATCAGAATCGGCCCGGTAATCTCCACCAAAAAAGCACTGTACTTCGTAGGAAGTATGGTGATTTTTTTTTTACAGACGCAGAAAAAGGCGGGAGCTTCCCACAAAAGGGAAAGCCACCGCCTTTGTTGATCATCGGATGAGCCAGCCGTAATCCTGTCTGCAATCTACCACATGATCTGCATAAACCGTATGATCTACGATCTGGAAGATAAGCATATAGCGTTTTTCAAACAAGATAAATCGGTAAGCATTTTTAGGAATGTATTCGCCTTTGAGCCATGGGCAGCGCTGCGGCATCTGCTCCAGAGATTTTGCAGCCTTTTCAAATTCCACTGTAAGCCGCTCTGCTGCTGCAGGGTTGACCTGTGCCAGAAATGCGGCGTGGGACACCAACATCTGAGCAGCCCGTGCTGACACGATCACGCGGTATTTATTTTGCTGCTCCATGTCCGGCGGCCTCCTTGATCGCACTGCGCATCATGGAAGTGACCTCGTCGATCGAATAGCCCTCGCTTCCACGCATCCGGTCCTCTTCCACGGAAAGCAGCTCTTCACGGAGCTTCAGCATTTTTTCACGGCGGTTGTAGGTTTCGATGTCCATGACGACCAAGTCACCCTCGCCGTTTTTGGTGAGAAAAATCGGCTCAGCGGTTTCTCTGCACAGATCGGCGATCTCGTTGTAGTTCTGACGAATCGCTGCAGATGGACGGATATTCATAAAAGCACCTCCTGCTCCTGAACGATCTATAATAGTAAAATTCTGATTATATTATATCCATATTGTGCAATGAAGTCAATGCGAACAGCTGTCACTTCGTTCTCCGGTTCGATCCCGGTATTCTCCACCAGATCAGAAAGGCATCACACATTGTGTGGTGCCTTTTTTGTTTTGCATTGCAGCAGGAAAACACAAAAAAATTTCTGCCCACTGCCGCAACCTGCGTGAAACGGGCTGTTTTGTGCGCGAATGGCAGACCACGGAAGGCAGAACTTGTGCTATAATATAAAAAAACAGGGAAGCAGAAGGAACAGGGGGTGCAGCTATGAACCTGCGGACGGCGATCGTAGAAGACAGCAAGCCGGATGCCGAACGGTTGAAACAGCTGCTGAAAAAGGCATTTGAAAATGAGAACATATCCTGCAGCTGTTTTGCCAGCGGAGATGAATTTTTGCGGGCCGGCTGGCGCGAAGGGTATCAGGTGGTGTTTCTGGACATCTGCATGGAGGGCACCAATGGCATTGAGACGGCGCAGCGGCTGCGTGCGGCCGACCCGGACCTGCTGATCGTGTTTGTGACATCCTCGCCGGAGTACGTGTGGGATGCCTTTCCGGTACATCCATTCGATTATCTGCTCAAGCCTTATAAGGAAGAAAAGTTTGAGCAGCTGGCAGGGGAGCTGCGGCGGGTGCTGTGCCGCCAGCAGCCGGAGCTGGAGGTGCGCATTGCCCGGCAGATCGTGCGGCTGCCGCTAACCAAGATCTACTATGCTACGGCACAGAACCATTATGTGCGTGTGGTCACGGATGACGGCGAGTGCCGGGCCACGGCAAATTTTGCACAGGTGCAGGAACAGCTTCAGACCCAGCCGGAATTTCTGGTGTGCAACCGCGGCGTGATCATCAACATGTCCAAGGTGCTGCGGTTTGAGGGCGACTGCATTGAAATGCTGGATGGGACCCATCTGCCGGTGCGGCAGAAGGACAAAAACAGCCTGCTTGCCCAATTTACGCAGTACCAGTTCCGTGGTATGCAGCGGGAATTCTGACCCGGAAAGGAGAGCGCTTGTGAATTTTGCATTGTTTGGACGTTTTTTTCTGGAATTTGCAATGATGTATCCGGCAGAATACCTCTGCCTTGCCTCGCTGCAGGAGCACTTGCGTGCACCGCGTAAAACCTATGCCATCGGTGCGTCGGCGATCACACTGATGGGTCTGGCTGGCGCAGCGGTGTGCTGCATGCTGGACATGGAAACGAACTTCCTGCTCATCCCGCTGCTCATCATCAGCTTCTGGCTGCTGCGCTGGCGCACCGACCGGGAAGTATCGATCAGCCAGACCATGTTTCTGTTCTCGGTGTCGGCAGTGATGATGTCTGTGTGCACCCTGCTTGCCATTGTGCTGAACGCGGAAGCTGAGCTGGACAATGCACAGCCGGTGTTTCTGCCCAGCACCTCGGTCATCTGCCTGACCCTCTCGGTGATACTCAGCGCCATCTTCCGTTTTACGGCAGTGCGCTGGAGCCGGTGGCTGCTGCAGGAGTACCACGGCGAAGCCTTCTGGGAGTCGGCATGGCCGCTGCCGGCACTGTACGCGGCGTTTCTGGTGTTCTGTATGCCGAAGGAGATCGGCGTCATCCTGATGAACCGCATCCGCATCATCGCGGTGCTGGCAGTGAGCATCTCGCTGCTGGGCATCTTTCTGCTGCTGTACGAGATGTACCGCGTGGCAAAGGAGTATGCCCGCAGCTCCCAGCTGGACCGCGAAAACCAGCTGCTGGCCGTGGAGTCCCGCCGCTATATGGAGCTGCGCAGCTATCTGGAACAGACCCGCCACCTGCGGCACGATTTCCGCCAGCACCTGCATGTGATCTCCGGCCTGACCGAGGCCGGGCGGCTGGATGAACTGAAAAGCTACCTGAGCCAGTACGAGAGCGAACTCAGCGATGCCAGACCCACCCTGTGCGTCAACGCTGCGGTGGATGCGCTTGCCGGCCACTACGACTACGAGGCCCGGAGACAGGGCATCCAGATCGAATGGAAGCTGGAACTGCCCAAGCTCCTGCCCCTGCCGGAGGCCGACCTGTGCACCATTCTTGGCAACCTGCTGGAAAATGCGCTCCATGCCAGCCAGAAGCTGCCGCCGGAAGAACGGCAGGTCAAGGTGCTGGCCCGGATGCTCAGCCCGGCCATGATGGGCCTGATGGTGGAGAACCGCTACGATGGCGTGCTGAAAAAGCAGGGCGGCGTTCTGCATTCCACCAAGCATGACGGACAGGGCATCGGCCTTGTTTCCGTCGAAACTGCCGTGCACAGGTATCACGGCAATCTGACGGTGGAAACGGGCGGCAACGTTTTCCGGGCCAATGTGCTGCTGAACCTGTAAAATATTCCTGCCCCAAGGCACCGGCTTTTTTGCACAAGCCGGTGCCTTTTGATTGCACTTTTCCCGGGAGATCATGATACTTATTTATAAAAGGAAAGGCAGGAGGGGAGCATATGGCAGCAGAAAGCAAAAACGGCTGTTTCTTAAACTTTCCTAAAAAATCTTTATCCGGCCCAGCCCTCCCCCGACGGGAGGGCTTTTTGCTGTCCGCACGACGCATACGGTCAAGTTGAAAAATGAATAAAATTTACACATGGAATGAGATGATTTTAGGCTGAATGAGCAAAGAATCGAAAGAAGTCCCATAATCATATTGACATAATGGGTAATAGGGTGTAAACTACGTGCATCGGGTCGAGCAAATCCGAAAATTGAGATCATTCAGGGAGGAAACGGCTATGATGTGTTGTTGCGCAATGTGTTGTTGTACCGCAAACGCTTCCCGGACCGGCCGCCCTGCAGTATGGTATGCCGTGTGAGCATATCTGCATATTCTGTGTGGGAACACGCAGAAGGATCTGTCGCTGACCGCCTGGGAGCTTACTTGAAGAGGGAGCTTCCGGGCGTTTTGTTTTGACCCGCAAATCAGGATACAAGGGAGGAATCCGGCAATGGACTGGAATGCGATCCAGCAATATTTGCCGCTCTACCAGAAGGCCGCTGTACTTACCGTACGGCTGGGCGTTGCAGGCATCATTTTTGCCATCATCATTGGCCTTGCCTGCGCAGTGATCCAGTATGACAAGGTGCCCGTTCTGCGGCAGATCGTGGGTGTTTACATCCAGCTGTCCCGCAACACACCGCTGCTGGTGCAGCTGTTCTTCATTTATTATGGCCTGCCCAAGGTGGGCATCCGCACCAATGCCGAGATCTGCGGCATTGCCGGTCTGGCGTTTCTGGGCGGCAGCTACATGGCCGAAGCGTTCCGCAGCGGTCTGGAAGCCATTGAGCCCATCCAGACCGAGAGTGCCTACAGCCTTGGCATGAACCGCTGGCAGACCATGCGCTACATCATTCTGCCGCAGGCCATGTCCACCAGTATGCCGGCTTTCATGGCAAATGTGATCTTCCTGCTCAAGGAGACCAGCGTGTTCAGCGCCATCAGCCTGATGGACCTGATGTTCACGGCAAAGGATCTCATCGGCATGTACTCCAAAACCATCGAATGTCTGTTCCTGCTGGTGGTGTTCTACCTTATCATTCTGCTGCCGGTGTCCATTGTGGGCAGCCTGATCGAAAGGAGGCTGCGCTATGCTGGATTTGGGTCTTGATGTCCTGTTCAAGGGCAAAAACATGGCCCGCCTGCTGGGCGGCCTTGGCGTTGCACTCAAGATCAGCGCCGTCTCGGTGATCATCAGCCTGCCGCTGGGCATCCTGCTGGGTGTGCTCATGACCTCCCGCAACCCCGTTATCAAGGCGATCCTGCGGCTTTATCTGGAGTTCGTCCGCATCATGCCGCAGATGGTGCTGCTGTTCCTCGTTTACTTCGGCACCACCCGTGCCTTTGGGTGGAACCTTTCCGGCGAGATGGCATCCATCATCGTGTTTGTGCTGTGGGGCACCGCAGAAATGAGCGACCTTGTGCGCGGTGCGCTGATCGCCATTCCGAAGCACCAGTATGAGAGCGCCGAGGCCCTTGGCATGAGCCGTGCGCAGACCTACTGGTACATCATCATTCCGCAGACGGTGCGCCGCCTGATCCCGCTGTCCATCAACCTGATTACCCGCATGATCAAGACCACCAGCCTTGTGCTGATGATCGGTGTGGTGGAAGTGATCAAGGTAGCACAGCAGATCATCGAGGCCAACCGCACCGCCAGCCCCAACGCAGCGTTTGGCATTTATCTCACGGTTTTCGTGTTATATTTCTTCGTATGCTGGCCCATCAGTCTGCTGGCATCCTATCTCGAAAAGAAATGGAAGTGACCGTACATGGCAGAACCTATTTTGACTGTTGAACATCTGATCAAGGCCTATGGCGAGACCCCCGTGCTGGATGATATCAGCTTTGCTGTCAAGCCCGGCGAGGTCATCGTGGTGGTCGGCCCTTCGGGCTGCGGCAAAAGCACCCTGCTGCGCTGTCTGAATGGTCTGGAGCCCACCCAGAGCGGCCGGGTGCGGCTGGGCAATGAGACCGTTGCCTACGGCGGTAAAAATCTGACTCAGCTGCGCCAGCGCATCGGCATGGTGTTCCAGAGCTACGAGCTGTTCCCGCACATGACGGTGCTGGACAATGTGCTTCTGGCACCCACCAAGGTGCAGAAGCGCCCCAAAGCGGAAGTGCAGCAGGAGGCTGAAGCTCTGCTGGACCGTGTGGGCCTGCTTGCCAAGAAAAACAGCTACCCGCGGGAGCTTTCCGGCGGACAGAAGCAGCGCGTTGCCATCGTGCGCGCACTGTGTATGCACCCGGAGATCCTTCTGTTTGACGAAGTGACCGCTGCCCTTGATCCGGAAATGGTGCGCGAGGTGCTGGACGTTATGCTGGACCTTGCCAAGCAGGGCAAGACCATGATCATTGTCACCCACGAAATGCAGTTTGCCCGCGCCATTGCCAACCGCGTCATCTTTCTGGATGGCGGTAAGATCGTGGAAGAAGCTGCACCGGCCGAGTTCTTTGACCAGCCCAAGACCGAGCGCGCGCAACGCTTCCTGCGCACCTTCACGTTTGATGCTGTGAAATGAGTCACAGATCAAGATAAAGGCTGCGGGTGTTCCGCAGCCAAATGGGAAAGATTTTGTAAAGGAGTAATCATTATGAAACAGTCTAAGATCTCTCGTCGTTCCTTCCTGCTGGGTCTGGGCGCAGTTTCCGCTGCCGCTGTTCTGACCGCATGCGGCGGCTCTTCTTCTGCTGCAACTGTAGCATCCGGCAGCAGCGTGGTCTACCGCACGCTGGATCAGATCAAGGAGTCCGGCACCATCAACATCGGCGTGTTCTCCGATAAGAACCCGTTCGGCTATGTGGACGAGAACGGCGAATATCAGGGCTATGATGTCTACTTTGCACGCCGTCTGGGCGAGGATCTGGGCGTAGAAATCAACTTCGTTTCCACCGAGGCTGCAAACCGCATCGAGTACCTGCAGACCGGCAAGGTGGATGTGATCCTGGCAAACTTCACCGTGACCCCGGAGCGCGCAGAGGAAGTGGACTTTGCTCTGCCTTACATGAACGTGGCTCTGGGTGTCATTTCTCCGGACAGCAACGTTATCACCACTCTGGACAATTGGAACGCTGACGACCAGATGATCGTCATTTCCGGCACCACCGCCGAGACCTACCTGACCAAGGAGTACCCCGACATTCCGCTGCAGAAGTACGATTCCTATGCAACGGCCAAGAATGCACTGGAGAACGGCAACGGCGTGGCATGGGCCAACGATAACACCGAGGTCATTGCATTTGCAAAGCAGAACCCCGGCTACACGGTCGGCATTCCCTCTCTGGGCAGTCAGGACACCATTGCTCCCGCTGTGAGCCAGGGCAACACCACCGTTCTGGATTGGCTGAACGAGGAGATCAAGGCTCTGGGCGAAGAAAACTTCTTCCACAAGGACTATGAGGAGACTCTGGTGGATACCTACGGCCTTGACTATGAGGATGAGCTGGTCGTTGAGGGCGGCGTGACCGGCGGCGCAGATGCCGCATCCAGCGAAGCTGCTTCTTCGGAAGCCGCATCTTCTGAGGCTGCTGCTTCCGAAGTAGCTTCCAGCGCAGCCGCACAGTAAATTAAAACACCGAGCGGGCAGGAGAGGGCTGAACCTTTCCTGCCCGTTTTTGCATTGCACCATCTGCCGGAACGTGCTATACTGGAACAAAACAACTCCTGTCCGAAAAATCTGAAAAAGAGAGGATGTTCCCAATGAAACGTGCCTATACGAACGGGATCCTGCTGGATGGCACCGAGCAGATGCAGCCGGAAGCGCACAAAATCCTGCTGACCGAGGATGATAAGATCATTGCCATTGTCGATGAGGGCGTGGATCTGGACGGTTATGAGGTGATCGATCTGCACGGAGGCTATCTGTGCCCGGGCCTGATCAACCTGCATGTGCATCTGGCAGGCAACGGCAAGCCCAGCGCAAAGCCGCGGGATAATGCTGCGCTGGTGCGCAAAATTCTGAGCAATGGCCTGACCCGTGCGGTGGCCTACAGGCTGGTATGCAGCTACGCGAAGCTGGAACTGCTGGGTGGCGTGACTACCATCCGCACCGTGGGCGGCATTGCAGATTTTGACACCCGCTGCCGGGACGATGCCGCTGCAGGCAGACTGCTGGCACCGCGCATCCTTGCTGCCAACGAGGGCATTTCGGTGCCCGGGGGACACATGGCGGGCTCGGTGGCAGTTGCGGCCCATAACAATGCCGAAGCACTTGCTCAGCTCAAAAAGGCCAGCGGACAGAAGGTGGATCTTGTCAAGCTGATGATCACCGGCGGTGTGCTGGATGCTGCGGAAAAGGGAACGCCCGGAGAGCTGAAAATGAAGCCGGAAATGGTCAAAGCCGTCTGCGACGAGGCCCACAAGCTGGGCTATACCGTGGCGGCACACACCGAGTCGCCAGAAGGCGTAAAGGTGGCGCTGGAAAACGGCGTGGATTCCATTGAGCACGGAGCAAAGATGGACGATGAGACCATCCGGCTTTACAAGGAGCGGGGAGCCTTTGTGTGCACCACCATCTCCCCGGCGCTGCCCTACGCACTGTTTGATACGGCGGTTTCCGGTGCATCGGAAAAGGACCAGTATAACGGCAAGATCGTGTTTGACGGTGTGGTGGAAAGCGCAAAGACCGCCCTTGCCAACGGCATCCCGGTGGCCTTGGGCAACGATGTAGGCTGCCCGTACATCACCCAGTACGATTTCTGGCGGGAGCTGTGCTACTTCCACAAATACTGCGGTGTAAGCAACCAGTTCGCCCTGTACACGGCCACCCTGCGCAATGCTCAGCTGGCCGGAGTAGGAGACGTAACCGGTTCCATTGAGCCGGGCAAGAGCGCAGATTTTATTGTGACAAAGCACAACCCGCTGGAAGACCTGCGTGCGCTGCAGCATCTGGAACTGGTGGTCTGCCGCGGCCATGTGATCAAAAAGCCGAACCCCAAGCGGAACAAAACGGTGGATGCCCTGCTCGACCCGTACCTCGAATAATACTGAAAAAGCAAGGAGAGACGATTGGTCTTTCCTTGCTTTTTCGTTCACATGCCTGCCATCACGGCCATGATGCTTTGCCAGCTCTTGTTGCGGGCAGCGGGCACAGTGGTGCGGCGGCGTGCGGGTGCAGAGCCGGAAGAGACCGTATTCATGGCGGTCATCGGCACCGACGGATGGAAGAATACGGCTGTATCACCGGCCAGCCACTGGGCGGCAAGGCGGGCTGCCTGCGGGTCGGCCTGCAGGGTGCGGCGCTCGGCACCGGCCAGATGATCCGCCAGCCAGTAGAGGATGGCACCCAGCGGCAGGCTGGGCAGAACATCCTGACTCCAGTAGGTCCAGCGGGCACCGGCCCCTACAAAACTCTCCACGGTAATAACGGCACCGGTGCGGGCGTTCTGCGGGATGCTGCCCTGATAATCGATACCGGCGCACTGGCGAAGCTCGGCGGTGATGCGCTGGGTGCGTGCCAGATCCAGCCGGTCCTCACGGCAGTAGGCGCGGAAATCGGTCTCGTCGATCAGGCCGTCGGCGCTGGAAGGGAAGCGGCCCACCAGCTGGCCATCGGCGTTGTGGCACAGCTGCCAGCCCTTGCGGAACAGCTGAAAGTTCAGGCAGCGGCGACCCATGGTGGAGTAGCACAGAATGGAGGTGCTCTCACCGGGCAGTTGCTTCAGCTCCAGGCAGGCATCGTTGCCGCAGGTGTCCTGCAGCTTTACCGTTAAAAGCAGCTGCGCACCGGGGTGCTGAGCTGACATAGCGTTGTGCATGGCATCAAAATAACGGTTGGCATCCATGATCGGTTCCCTCCTGAAACTATAACACAGCAGTTCGTTGTATAACGGATGGGCACTGCGCCAAACGACCCGGTGCACAGCAGGCAGCTTACGCAGGAATGTTTTATTGACTGAACATAGTATAGCATACTTCACAACGAAAAACAACTATAAGTTTGTAGAAAAACAAAATATTTCCGCGCATCCTGCAACAACGACCCGAAACATGGTTGTTGCAAGAGCGAATCAGTTGTGCTCTGTATCAAAAACAGCCCACAGACGGCAAGGCCAAAGCCTCCCATCTGTGGGCTGTTCTGGTAAAATATGGTTCAATCGCCCAGTTCACGGATCTCGTTCTGAATCAGCCGCCCGGCCGCGCGGGCCAGTTGGTCCATGCCGCGGATACGGGCCATGTTTTTGCCGTAGATCTGTGCAGCGGCACCGGCAGAGCTGTCCTCACCCATGAACACAGCCGACACCCGGATGCCCATGCGCTGCAGCGCACGCACCTGCGCGGCAGTGTCAGCCACACCGGCAGCGTCCTCGTAACCGCAGCCCAGCGGGTTTTCTGCACTGGGCGGGATGCGGCGGCTGTCGTTGGGCGAAGCGTCCGTCAGCACGATGAGCAGATGCCGCGGCGCAGGACCGGGCGCATACTGCAAAAGGTCGCCTGCGGCCCGCAGAGCAAGGCCGTCACGGTTCCAGCCGGAAGCAAAATATCGGTTGATGTTTTGCAGGTTTTTGTCTGCAAAGCCTTTGAGCACCCGCAGTACGGTGTAGCCCCGCAGGCTGCTGAAGCTGGACACCCGCACCGGGATCCCGCAGGCCGCAAGGCTCTGGGCCAAAATGGATCCTTGAGCCGCGATCACTTCCTGACAGTGCAGGCGGGAAGCGGATGCGTCCAATAAAAGGTCTACCGTAAAAGAGGGCTGGTTCTCTTCCTCGGCACACAAAAACACCCGGTCATCGTTCAAAAGTGGTGCGCGCCAGATGCGCCCAGCGTTCAGGTTGCCGCTGCGGGCAACACGGGCGTTGGGCTGCTGGTGCACAAGGATGCAGTTGCGGATCTGCTCGGTAAGCCGCAGCACCACACTGCGGTGCAGTTCCCGATTTTTGGCGTAATAAGCGCGGTTGCGGTCGGCCTGCAGCTCAGCCTGTTCAGCCAGATGCTTTGCTTCCGGTGTGGGAGCCTGCTCCGGGCTGGGCACACCGGCGCTGAACCACAAATGGCATCCCAGGTGGTCGCCCACGCAAAGCTCCTGCTCAGCCTTGCGCAGCCGTTCCGGTGGGTAGAGAGAGCGGCCGAAGCAGCTTTCGATGTAGGCTCTGTCCTGCGCGGCATTCTGCTTCAGGGTGATGTGGGCCCTGCGCTTGTCCACCGCCAGCCCGCCGCCCACAGCATCCACGGAGTTTGAGTGTTCCACGGTCACGCGGTCCGTTTTGATCATCTGGGTGGGCATGGCTTTGGTGGCAAGCTTTGCCAGCAGGCCGTCCAGATGCAGATGCAAAGCTGCTCTCTGGTGCACAGTGCCGTCGAACAGGTTGAATTTTGCGTAGATCGATAAAATTTCGGCTTTCAGCTGTTCCGGCTCCGGCACATGCTCCGGGGCCAGCGCGGCGGCAAGGCCGGACTCGTAAGGGGTCATCACCGGGTCGGTGCGGCCCAGCACACGCCGCCAGCGTGCGGCCTGCATGGTGTAGACCAGCTGATTTTTTGCCATCCACTCCTGACGGGAGAGCTTGTATTGAATCGCAAAAAAGTAATCTGCATGGGCATGGCGCAGCGCTTCCAGAACCGGGCGGCGGGGCAGCTCCAGCCGATAGGCTGCATTTTCCAGATACAGCCATGTCATGTCGTCCAGCATGGTCTGCCGCAGATCACCGTCCCATGCATCAAAGATGCTGCGGATCAGCGCGTCACCGTAATATTTATGGATGAGGCCCACGACCGTGTTCATGTAAAAATCGGTGGTGCCGTCGGTATAGCGGGCCAGAAACAGCGGCTCAAAGCCATAGGCTCCTGCAGCAGCCCAGACCTGATTGGCCGCACGCCGCTCCTGCGCGGTGTAACTCTGGGCGTCCATCAGCCAAAGAGCTTGGCGGCATCCAGCTTGGCCGGAATGCGCGCCGCGATCACATCACGGATCAGGCCCTGCTCATAGGAGTCAAAGGCTTTGTTGGTGATGCCCATATCCAGTGCCGCGCCTGCCGGGATGCCGCGCCGGATCAGCCGCAGGGCATCCAGCATACCGCGCAGATCCAGCGCCTTGGTGGAAATTTCCGCACTGTCGCACTTTTTCTGCAGGTCAAGGAACAGCAGTGCAAACTGGCGCACATACTTGGAAGCAAGATCGGGGAACTGCGTCCGCAGCAGCTTTTCCAGATCGTCCTGCGTAATGGTGGGCATCTGGATGACCACGAAACGGGAGGTGAGGGCCTCGTTCAGCTCACGGGTGCCGGCATAACCGTAGTTCATGGTGGCAATAAAGCGGGTCTCCTCCGCCAGCGGGATGCGGTCGTAGCCGGGCACATCGATGGCGCGGCGGAAATCCAGCACCGCGTGCAGCACGGCCAGCGCTTCGTTTTTGGCCATGTTGATCTCATCCAGCACACCAAAGCCGCCGCACTGGGCGCAGCGGTATACCGGGCCGGGCCGGAACATCACCTGACCGTCCGCAAAAGTGTCCATGCCGATGAGGGATGCTGCATCCATGTTCACATGGAAGGAGATGTCCCACGCAGGACGGCCAAAGGCGGCGGCAAGGTTTTCGGCCAGCACGTTTTTGCCGGTGGCTTTTCCGCCTGCCAGCAGCAGGTTTTCACCGCAGAGCAGCGCCGCCAGCGCCTGCTCCCACACCTCTTTGCCGTAGTAGGTAAAGGCAGGGGAAGGGATGCGCGGGCGCAGTGCGTCCGGCAGGGCATGGGCAGCGCGGTACTGTTGGACTGCTTCCAGCAGGGCGGGGTCTACCCCTTCCTGCTGCAGAGTTTCAAGGAGATCAGACATTTGTACAAACACCTCGATTTTGCCGGTTGTCTGGCACAAACCGGCTGTTCAGCTTTATCATAGCACAATCGTGGGGATTTGTGTAGGGGGCACGTGGCGAAAAAATGGCAAAGAGAGGCGGCCCCAAACAGGGACCGCCTCTCTTCATGAAGAAAGAAGAAATGGAAAAACGCTTAAGTTGTGCCGGAAAACCGCGCTGGATCAGGTGTTATCCAGACCCGCCATCTGCTTGACGGCCTTCATGGCGAAGGTCAGGGTGCGGCCCATGGCTACACCGGCCATCAGGCAGGGATAGTTGTTGGCAAAAAAGCTGCCGGACATATCACCGGTGATGTACAGGCCCTCCATGGGCTGGTTGTTGTTGTCCAGCGCCTGACCCTTTTCGTTGATGGCAATGCCCTGCTCGGTGGTCAGCAGAGAGGCACCCAGCCAGCAGCCATAGAAGGGCGCGGTGCGGATGGCACTCAGGCGGTAAGCGGGCTTGCCGAAATCCTCATCGTTCTGCTTGTCGTACAGCTCATTGTAGCGCTCCACGGTAGCAAGGAAGGTGTCCTTGGCAGCACCGGTAAAGCCCATCTTGTCGGCCAGCTCGTCCAGCGTATCGCACTTGAACAATGCACCGGCCTCAATAACCTCGTCCATCTTACCCTGAATGTACTTCTCGCCGCCGTTGCGGGTCTGGGCAGAGCAGCCGATGGTGTGGAAACGTTTTGCGTCCTCCAGAATGTTGGCATCGCAGATCTGTGCGTAGACGCGGCCCGGCTGGTGGGCGGCAGCGTAGACGATATCGTTGTAGGGGCAGCTCTCGTTGGCAAAGCGCTCGCCGTTACGGTTCACCTTCAGGAAGGGCTGGGTG
>OLQW01001130.1_pt1 | contig 13017 bp, 8 predicted proteins | sample 1672901 | NCBI WGS metagenome assembly OLQW01 (sample SAMEA3136735, study PRJEB25190) | human gut metagenome | reverse complement strand
TACGAATATAAAAAGGTGTAAACACAATAGAATATAAAATAATGGAAGAAACAAAAAACTTTGATTTGGGACGAGATCAAGAGCAGGAAGAGAAGTCATCTATTGACTTCCAGCTGATTTATTCTACTCTTATCCTCAACTGGAAATGGTTCGTTCTATCACTCATTGTATGTTTGGGATTGGGATATCTCTACATACACCATGCAAGACCACAATACCAGGCAACCGCTAAGGTACTGATAAAGGATGACGACCAGAGAAAGAACAGAGGAATGGGTAACAGCATGATTCAAAATGCTGCAAACCTCGGTTTTATTTCAAACTCAAACGGTATAGACAATGAGATTGAAATTCTTTCGGCTCAAGACTTGGCTAACCAGGCTGTAGTAGACATGAAATGCTACGTGAACTATTACCATAAAGGAGCCTTCAGGGATCAGTTAGTCTATAAAGAGCAGGAAGTCAGCGTTGACTTAGACCTGGCTCATCTCAAGAAGCTGAATGCTCCTATCAAGCTTCTTATAGAGAAAACTGGCAGCCAGTATCAGGTAACAGGTTCATACTACATACCTGTAGATGCCTTTTCCTATCAGAAGGATCCTGTAAAGATTGAAAAGACTTTAGCCAGTCTGCCAGCAAGCATCAATACACGTGTAGGAACCCTCCACTTCACTCAGAACGGCAAATACGCATTAAAAGACGGTGAGAGCCTGAAGGTGATTATCGTGTCACCAGAAATGGCGGCTAAGGGCTATACAAAAGCACTGACTGTCAGCCAGACTTCAAAGACTACAACTATAGCCGAACTGGTGATGAAAGATGAAGATCCTCAGCGCTGCATCGACTATCTGAGAACTCTGGTAAATGTTTATAACCGCCAGGCCAACGAGGACAAGAATGAAATTTCTTTCCGCACAGAACAGTTCATCAACCAGCGTCTGGAGAAGATCAACAACGAACTGGGCAATACAGAAGGCCAGCTCGAAAGTTACAAGAAACGTAACAATGTTGTAGAGATGAGGCTCAACGCAACAGCTGCCATCGCTAACTCAGACACATACGCCCAGAAACTCCAGGAGGCTAACACACAGGTTGAACTTCTGAATGAGCTTGGCAAATACATGAACGAACCTGGCAACAGATATCAGCCTATCCCATCAAACGTAGGTCTGACTGATGAAAGTTCAACAGAGTTGATTAACGAATACAACAAGATAGCTCTGAACCGCAACCAGATGTTGCATTCTGCCAGTGAGAATTCTCCAACCGTTACACCATTATCAGCCCAGTTGGATGACCTTACAAAATCTATCAAGCGTGCCATGCGCCAGGCTAAGCTGGGTATGGAAATCCAGCGTAACAGCATTGCCAAACAAGCTGCCATGTATGCTAGTCAGATAGGTAACTCGCCAGAGCAAGAGCGAGTTCTTACACAGATTGGTCGCCAGCAGGAAGTAAAATCTGGTCTTTACCTGATGCTTCTTCAGAAACGTGAGGAAAACTCCATATCGCTAGCAGCAACGGCAGACAAGGGTAAGGTTATCGATGCTCCTTCATTGGAAGGAAAGGTTAGTCCTAAGAGTCCTATCATTATGTTGATAGCACTGGTACTAGGTATTGCAATCCCTGCCGGCATCCTCTTCCTGAGAGAATTCTTCAAGTACAAGATTGAGGGACATGAAGACGTGATAAAACTCACTCAGATACCTGTCATTGCCGATATTCCTGTGGCAAGCGACGCTGCCAAGAAGGAAGGAAAGGCTGACATTGTAGTTCACCAGAATGTAAACAACCTGATGGAGGAGATTTTCCGTGGCCTGCGTACCAATATTCAGTTTATGCTGAAAGAAGGTGAGAAGGTGATGATGTTTACCTCTTCTACATCAGGTGAAGGTAAAACATTCGTGGCATCCAATATCGGTATCTCGCTCGCCTTGCTGGGCAAGAAGGTTATCATGGTAGGTCTGGATATCCGCAAGCCACGTCTGGCAGAGCTCTTCGAGATTGACAACCACCATAATGGTATCACCAATCTGATTGTACACGACAATAATACATGGGATGACATTCAGAAACAGATTCTCTCTTCGGGTGTCAACAGTAAACTCGACCTCCTTATGGCTGGCCCTGTTCCTCCTAACCCAGGAGAGTTAGTAACCAGAGCAAGCCTTGATGACATTATCAGTCAGTTGAAGGAACATTACGACTATGTTATCCTCGATACAGCTCCTGTAGGTCTTGTAAACGACAGTTTGCAGCTTGGACGTCTGGCTAATCTCTGTGTATACGTATGCCGCGCAGATTATACTCAAAAGGCTAGTTTCGGCATGATCAATGGTTTGAAAGCCGAGAATAAATTGCCTAACATGTGCTTAGTACTCAATGGCGTCGACCTCTCTAAGAAGAAGCACAGCTTCTATTATGGTGTTGGTAAGTACGGCAAATATGGTAAATATGGCAAATATGGTTCTTATGGATCATATGGCAAATATGGCAAATATGGCAAATATGGAACTTACGGCCAGTATGGCAGCTATGGCAACTATAGCAACAGCCACTATGGCAATGCCAACGACAACAGTATCAAGAAGTAATCAAGAACATACATACAACAAAGAAAAGAGTCTTTCTATCCAGATAGGAAGACTCTTTTAGATTTTAAAAACATTAAGACTATATGGCAACAATTGCAGTAGATTTTGATGGTACAATCGTAACCCACGAGTACCCGAAGATTGGTACAGAGCTACCTTTCGCCACAGAAACATTAAAGATGTTGATTAGAGACCACCACAAGCTTATTCTATGGAGCGTACGCGAAGGAAAACTCCTGGACGAGGCAGTAGAATGGTGTAGAGAAAGAGGAGTTGAATTCTGGGCTGTAAATAAGGATTATCCTGAAGAGAGTCTGGAGAACAACAATCACTTCTCCCGCAAGCTCAAAGCCGACTGGTTCATTGACGACCGAGGTATCGGCGGTTTGCCTGATTGGGGGGAGATTTATCAGATTATCACCAACCATACCAGTTATCGCAGAGTACTGAAACAGAAGTTCGGCGAACAGCAGGAAGCTCCCAAAAAGAAACATTGGTGGAGCCGCAGATAACAGATAAAGAAGATATTTCTCCAAAAGATATCATAATGGATACAATAAAAGATATCCCAATAAATAAAAAAGGTGTATTGCTCATTGGCAATACACCTTTTTTATTTATTGGAATGAATTTACTAGTCTGAATTAGAAGAACAAGTAGCGGTTATCAACTACATGAGCGTTCAGATAAAGCTCGTTCATGAAGTTACCTGCATACTGCATAGCCTTCTGACGGCACTTCTGCTCGTATGTCTTGTCATCGAACTTAACAGGACGGTTACTCTTGTTTACAACCTGGAAGAGATAAACACCAGCGTTACCCTTCACAGCATGAGCAGAGAAAGCACCCTTCTTAGTACCTGCAACAGCACCAGAGAGAGCAGGCTCGCTAGCGCCAGTAGCTGCGATGAATACAGGAGCAGCGAAAGTAATCTGGTTTACAGAAGAAACCTTACCACCCTTAGCCTTAGCAGCTGCGATGTTCTTAACACCATTCAACTTAGCCTCAATCATCTCAGCCTTCTTATCCTTGAGCACCTCTGCCTTAACAGTCTCCTTGACAACTGCATCATTCAAATCACGATAACCGATATGATGAATCTTATCAAGAACCACAACCAACAGGTGGTTGTTGTCACCACACTCATAGAGAGGTGAAATCTCACCCTCCTTGCTATCGAAGATCCACTTCAAAGCCTCGCGTGTAGAATGGATGTTTGCTACATAGTGAACAGAAGTTGTAATATCCTTCAAGTCCTGAACCTTGTAACCTTCCTTAGCTGCATTCTTCAAGAGATCCTCTGACTTAGGATTAGCACTTACGAAACTAGAGAACTTGTTGTAAGCTGTACGGTAAGTACCCTGAGAGAAGTCGATAGGCTTCTTGATAACGGCAGCAGTATACTTGCTGACCATTGCCTTGCGGTCAAGAACCTGAAGAACTACATATCCCTGACCCAGCTGAAGCTGGGTCAAAGAATTGACAGCTGCTGTGTTCAATGTATTGATGAATGTCTTGTTGTCCTTATCCATAGACTGGGCATACTCATACTGCTTGGTAGTCATCCAAGCTTTGTCACCAGTCTGGCCATACTTCTTAGCGATAGCCTCGAAATCAGCACCACCGGCAATAGCGCCCTGAATAGAATCTGCCTTAATCTTAGCCTCAGCTACTGAGTTAGCAGCAACCTGGATAACACGATACTGTACTGAATCAGGCAATTCCTGCTTAGCTACCAACTTAACGATGTTCAATGTATTGTCACCAGCATTAGCCTTAACAGCAGAAGTAGAACCTACAGCCATAGAATCAAGCTGAGCAGCGATATCACGTGGGAAAGCATCCTTTGAAACAGGAATACCAAGGTAAGCTACTGTAGAAGCAGACTTACGTACAACCTCTGTAGGATCTGCAGCAGCAGCCAACTGTGAGTGATAACCTGCAAACTCCTTGTTAAGAGCAGCACGGTCTGCATTTGAAGCCTGAACCTCGATATCAACAAACTTGATGTCACGGCTCTCAACAGGCTGCTTGAAGCGTGCCTTGATCTCATCATACTTAGCCTTCAGATCGCTTTCAGAAATCTTCACCTTATCATCCTGGATATCAGAGTATGGGAAAGCAGCCAACTGAATCTGGCTCTCTTCATTCTCCTCCTTGAAAGCCATCTTTGCCTCTACAGGGTTTGACAGGAAGCAACCGGCGAGAAGAGCCTGATACTTCTGAGCCAAAGTCTGCTGGCGGAGAGTCTTCTCGATGAATGACCAGTAGTTGTAAATCTTGGTATACTGATCCATCATCTGTGCGTTAGCAGATGGGTTAGCCTTCTGTGCCTTGTAGTCTGCCAAGAACTTCTGGAGAGAAGATGCATCGAAACGACCTGTCTGCTGATTAACGAAAGGAGTCTGCTGAAGCATAGGGTTAGTACCTGTCTTCAAGATGTCCTGAAGTTCAGCGTCGGTTACTGTAAGGCCCAACTTGCTAGCTTCCTTAGCGATAATCTGGTTCTGGATGTAGGTATTCCATACCATATCCTTCACCTGATTCATCTGCTCTTCAGGAAGATTTTCCTGCCCCTGTTGCATTTTAATAACTTCTGAATACTCATCAACGAGCTTCTGGAAATCCTGCACGCTGATTTTTTCGCCCAAAACTTCACCAATCTGCTGGCGCTCATTATTCTTTGCTGAATCGCAAGAGCGGAAAGCTTCCTCGGCAATAAAGGCGAAAAGGCCGAAACTGATGATACAAACCAGTATCACGCCTCTTTTTCTAATTGTTCCTAATGCTGCCATTACGTTTTAATTATTATTATTATTTTTATTTTTTTCTAAGTTTAGATTGAACCACTTTTAATGCTAGTAGCCAATTGTTTGCAAAAATACAAAAATAATACGAGAAAAGGGAATTTTTTGCTATCTTTTTTGACTATTACCTCAAAAAAAGCAAAAAATTCCCTTTTCCTGCTCAGCTATTTGATGATGTGGAGTTTAACAAGCTCTATTTTACGCGATGTTGACTTGATAATCTTGAACTCAAAGTTATCAAACTTAATCACCTCGTTGAGTTTAGGAAAGCTCTGATATTCATGCAATATCAAACCGCCTACAGTCATATACTCATCACTTTCCGGCAGTTCAAGACCAAACATATCGTTCACCTTGTCAATCTCCAGTCGTGCAGAAAGGAGATAGTCACCATCATCGGTTTTCTTAGCCACATACTTGGCAGCATCGTGCTCATCTTCAATATCTCCGAAGATTTCCTCAACGATATCTTCCAGACTCACCAAACCGCTGGTACCGCCAAACTCATCTACAACGATACCTAAAGACTTCTTCTGCTGCAAAAAAGTCTGCATCAGTTTCTGCGCCTGCATCGTTTCCGGCACAAAAGGAAGTGTACGGATATGATCCTGCCAACGTGAAGGATGATGGAACAGTTCGGAACTGTGAATATATCCCGCAATATGGTCTATATCCTCTTCATATACAATGATTTTCGAATTACCACTCTCTATGAATTTCTGCTGCAGTTCTTCGAGAGAAGTATCCATTTCAACAGCCTGAATCTCAGTACGTGGCACCATACAGTCGCGTACTTTAGTACCGGAGAAATCAAGGGCATTCTGGAATATCTTCACCTCGTCATTAATTTCATCTTCATTGGTAGCGTTATCGATACTTGACTGCACAAGATAATCAAGATCTACCTTAGAAAAGCCTTCATCCGCCCCCTCAGTATCCATCTTCATACCTATCAGACGCAGCAGGCACTTACTCAAGAAAGTACTGAATTTACTGATAGGCCACAATACCACATAGCACAGATAAGCTATCGGACTGAAGATAGAAAGCAAGCGGTTCGGATTAGACTTGAAAAGCGTCTTTGGCAGAAACTCACCTGTAAAGAGTACTATCAGCGTAGACAGAATGGTATCTGCAGGCACCGTAAAGGCTGCATCAAAACCTGCGAAAATCGTATTGTCGAAAAGACTGGCTATCAGGATACCATAAACTACAAGGGCTATATTGTTACCCACGAGCATGGTACTGACGAAGCCATTCGGATGATTATAAAACAAAGATAACAGTCGTTGCGTAAGGCCGTTTTTCTCCTTATCCATCTCCGCCAACATACGGTTGGAAGAGACGAAGGCAATCTCCATTCCGCTGAAGAATGCTGAGAAGACCATTGTAATAAGAATGCCTACGACTAAACTCATATCCACCTGTTCATTCATTATATCTTTTTCTTTTTAATTAGTGCAGGATAGGAATCGTAGTGGCTCTGACAGGTGTAGCCGGCTGACGGAAGTTATTCTTGACAGAATCAGGCTGGCTGCTCAAAGTATCGGCAGCACCACCACCTCCTGTCAGGTCTCCCTTTTCAAAGCTACCCTTCGAATTGCTCACATAATAGCGTGTCATCTTTTCATCACTCCAGAAATGAGAACCCTGAAGCGTTCTTTCCGGAGTAACAAGTTTGCTGAACACGTTACTTGACAATTCGTGCTTATTCTGGTCCCAGGTAAGTTGCTCACTATTGAAGCGCAAACCATCTTTGGTCAGGATGCTCACCCTACCATAAAGCTTCCATATCTTCTGCTGATCATAATAATAAGCTGTATCACACTGGATATAACTATTAATATGGAATTTCTCATCAAACTGCTCCAGCAAAAGTCCCTTATCAAAGATCCACAAAGATGGATTCTTGCTGGTATTCACCTCCCACCGTTCTGTTACGATGCGATATTTCATAACTCCCGAGTCGCTTACCAATGTATTTACACCATACGACGTCATCATCGCCACCGAGTCTTGCGGACGGATGGCGGGCGCAGTATGTTCTACCTGGTTCTGGCAACCAGCCAAAATCAGGAACATCAGGATACCGACAACATAAGAGCCTTTTATTCTATACATTATTATATAGAGATTCTATACATTATTATATATAAGCGGAAGATTAATCCATCTTCCACTTCTTAAACCAATCCTCGTTGAATGTGAATCCGATATTGATACGGAAAGAATTTTCCTTAATCAGATCCTTAGCTGAACTCTTCACCCACTGACCGCTGATATTCAGCATAGAGCGGTTGTTGTAAGCGTTCATGATAGGAATACCGAAACCAGCACTCACGGAGATTTCCTTCGGACCATCAACACCATTCATCTTAAAATAAGGTGTGGCATAGCTGGCACCTACACGATACTGAACACGCTTGAAGAAAGCACGGCTACGCTCTCCATAGCAATACTGGGCACCAAGATTAAACTTGCTTCTATCTTTGTAGATGCCATCCTGCAAAGTGTAATTGGTACCATCAAAACTAGGATAACCCAAGCTACCCCACTTCTGCAGACTGTAATCAAAGCCTACCTTCCACTGGTTGTTATGATTCCACATCACACCCGCACCAATCATGGTAGGCAACTTATAAGCCTTGTCAATAGAGTAAGCAGTGGTATCGGTAACACCATTCTGAGTATCATTAGAAATGATATTCATATCAGCAGAAGCCCCCAGACCATGTCCTGGCGAGAAGGTGACACCCACGGTAGCCCAATCTTTCTTTGAGAACTGATGGGTATACTGTACACCGAAATCAACCTTATAGCTGTTCACCTGCATAGAATAGTAACGGGTGAGGGTCTTGTAATAAGAATTGCTGTAGCTGTTTGATACACTTCTGTCTATACTACCCCAGAGATATGAGAAGTTGGCACCTACGGCCAAGCCCTTGACCGGTTCCCAACCAGCGCCGATGTATGCCTGATGCAAACCACCATCGCCGGAATAAGTATTAGTATAGTAAGCTTCCTTGTCAGCATTCACCCATTCTGATGCAGAATAATTATAGCCAACATTGGTAAAAGGAATGATACCGAAGCTCATACCTACATGTGGCAGCAAGCGGAAGCCTGCAACAACATACTCAAAATTTGAGTTGTTGGCATTCTTCTTCACACCATTCTCTTCAAAATTTGTCACCTGACCAGAGATACCGGCATCAAGGATGAAAGTCATAGAATCGAGCGAAGCATAAGATGCAGGGTTGAGATAGTTTACCTGATTATGCTCATGAAAGCCGAGACCGACTCCATTCATACCGCGATTAAAACCAGAAGTCTGGTCCGACAAGATGCCAAGACCATACTGGCTGTATGGCGAATTAGTACCACTTTGGGCATTAACCATAAGGGCTGAACCCAACAATAGGGTTGCTAAAAAAAGCTTTCTCATTCTTTAATAATCATTCAAAATTATATTCAGAGTGCAAAAGTATTAAAAAAAATCTAGAAAAAAGAAGGATAATTGAAAATAATAAGGTATTTTTGCATCGTGAAACGTTTTAAGCATATTTTTAGTGCCATTTTAGCAGTAATTTTAATCAATTTAACTACTGAAGTGGCTGCACAGGATTTTTCAAGAGACAAAGACTCTGATATTTCTGTGCAGAACAGTCGTGTCAATGAAGAAGCTACTGCGTGGCTCGATTCTGTTGACATTTCTCTCCTGACTTGCGGACCAGGTCAGGAGGTGTGGTCGTATTATGGACATACCGCTCTCCGCATACAGAACAAAGCTATGGGAACTGATGTTGCCGTCAACTGGGGTATGTTCAGTTTTAACCAAAGTTGCTTTGTACTCCGTTTTGTTTTCGGACTCACCGATTACCAGATTGGCATCTACCCTATGAGCGACTTCATTGCCGAATATGCACATGAAGGCAGATGGGTAAGACAGCAGCGCCTCCGTCTCTCCCGTATAGAGAAACTGGGAATTCTGAGAAGCATCGACAAGAATGCACAGCCGGAGAACCGCGTATACCGCTACAATTTCTTCTATGATAATTGTACGACCCGGGCACGCGAGATGATTCTCTCCAACATTGGGAACCAGAGTACCAACTTTAAAGATATCCCTACCACTTCTACCTACAGGGAAGAGATTCACAAACTCAACGGACAGCACCGCTGGGCAAGATTCGGCAATGACCTTCTTTTGGGTTGTCAGGCAGACCGCCCTATCTCACAAAGAGAATGGGAATTCTTGCCAGACAATCTGAGCAAAGACTTTGCCACAGAAGGAAGAACCGACTTTATTGATGCATCTCAGACTACAGACGGCAAAACCAATACAACAAGTGACAGCGGCTATATCACCCTGGTAGATGAAACATCCGATATTATCCCAGTCCAGGCACAAATAACAGACGATACTCCTGTTACACCACAAATGATAGCCATAGCCCTGGCAATCATCATCATAGGAACAACGGTAAGAGAATGTGTAAAAAAGAAAAACTATTGGTGGTTTGATGCCATCCTGCTTGTTCTGACAGGATTACCGGGACTGATTCTCTTTACCATGATCTTCTCGCAGCATCCTACCGTACAGATAAATTTCCAGATTCTGATACTGAATCCACTCAACCTCATCTTTGCCTGGAAGACTGTCAAGAGGATGAAAGCAGGTCGCCAGTATTGGTATTTCGAACTCCTGGGATGGCTTCTGCTCATTGCCCTGTTCATGCAGATATGGCAGAACTATGCTGAGGGTATGAGTATTTTGGCACTTTCTTTGCTAGCGAGATACTGCGTCAAGTCGACCATGATGGATTTAAGTCCAAACAATTATGGTTTGCAGAAGCATATTGTAAAGAAATTCAGAAAGAATAAATAGACGTTAAAATAATTAAAATATATGTAAGGAAACGATTGACACAATATCGTTTTCCATACAGAAGAAGATAAACAACAATGATGGTAAACAGATATATCACAGCCCTTTTGGTTGTCCTGGCGGCAACCGGCATGGAGGCGCAGACTTATCAGCAGGCGCTGAAGTTTGCGCTTACGGATATATCCTACGATGAATTCATCCAGCAACCGGAGGCGAAGGCATTGGAGGAGGACATTCTCTGCGTGCTCAAAGCCATCAAAGCGGCATCAGAAGATGAGAGCATCGCAACGCATCATCCTATCCTGTCGGCAACACTTGTCGCCAATTCTTCTGACATTCTGACAGACATTCATTCACATATTTATTATGATTCCCCTACGGAGCATAGATACAAAGTTCCGTATGGGAGTATTGTTATTCGAGGTCCAGACTGCTGATTTTATGCTTTCAGTAAGCAAAACTCAGAAGATTTGCCATAAAAACAGGTAATAATTGGCAATTCCTTGCAGATTTACAGATATTTTTAGTAAATTTGCAAGCTAGTTATAAACAACAGGAGATTTTACTCCCAAACATCATCGAATAATAATAAAAAATAAATATACAATGAACTTTAACAAAATTCTCCAGTCATTGTTTGGCAACAAGTCAACTCGCGATATGAAGTTGATCCAGCCAATCGTAGAAAAGATCAAGGCAGAGTATCCTAAGATGCAGGCCTTAAGCAATGACGAACTTCGTGCAAAAACAAAAGAACTTCAAAAGTACGTACAGGAGTACGCCAAGGAAGAGAAGGCTAAGATTGCTGAACTCAAGGCTAAAATTGAAGACACTCCTATCGATGAGCGTGAAGGTATCTTCAATCAGATCGACAAGTTAGAGCAGGAAGCACTCGACAAGTATGAGGTAGCCCTCAACGAGGTTTTGCCTCAGGTTTTCGCTATCGTTAAGGATACTGCTCGCCGTTTCGCTGAGAACGAGGAAACAATAGTTACTGCTACCGACTTCGACCGCGAGCTGGCTTCTAATCCAGCTAACGACTTCGTTACCATCGATGGCGACAAGGCTATCTATCACAACCACTGGACAGCCGGCGGTAATGATATGAAGTGGGAAATGATTCACTACGATGTACAGCTCTTCGGTGGTGTTGTTCTCCATCAGGGTAAGATTGCCGAGATGGCTACCGGTGAGGGTAAGACCCTTGTAGGTACAACACCTATCTTCCTGAATGCCTTGACTGGTAATGGTGTTCACGTCGTTACCGTGAACGACTATTTGGCTAAGCGTGACTCTGAGTGGATGGGACCTCTCTATATGTTCCACGGTCTCTCTGTAGATTGTATCGACAAGCACCGTCCTAATTCCGACGAGCGTCGCAAGGCATACCTGGCAGATATCACCTTCGGTACCAACAACGAGTTCGGTTTCGATTATCTTCGTGATAACATGGCTACCAACCCAGCCGATCTGGTACAGCGCCAGCACAACTACGCCATCGTCGATGAGGTCGACTCAGTGTTGATTGATGATGCCCGTACCCCATTGATCATCTCTGGTCCTATTCCAAAGGGCGACGACCAGATGTTTGAGCAGTATCAGCCATTGGTTGAGAAACTTTATGAGGTACAGCGCAAGCAGGCTACAGAATTGCTCGCCGAGGCTAAGCAGAAGATTAACGAAGGTACAAAAGCTAAGAATCAGGAACTCCTTGATGAAGGCTTCCTCGCACTCTTCCGTTCTTACAAGGCATTGCCTAAGAACAAGCCATTGATCAAGTATCTTTCTGAGGAAGGTATCAAGGCTGGTCTGCTGAAGACCGAGGAGTACTACATGGCAAACAACAACCGTGAGATGCCTAAGGCTACAGAGCCATTGTACTTCGTAGTAGACGAAAAAATGAATTCTGCCGACCTTACCGATAAGGGAACCGACTGGTTGGCTAAGCAGGTAAACGACAAGGAACTCTTCGTATTGCCTGATATCACAACAGAAATGAGTGAACTCGAGGCACGTACAGACCTTACCGACCAGGAGCGTCTTGACAAGAAAGACGAGATACTGGCTCACTATGGTGTACAGAGCGAGCGTGTTCACACCTTGCAGCAGCTTCTGAAGGGTTACACCATGTTCAATAAGGACGACGAATATGTTGTCATGGACGGACAGGTGAAGATTGTGGATGAGCAGACAGGACGTATCATGGAAGGCCGTCGCTGGAGCGATGGTTTGCACCAGGCTATTGAAGCTAAGGAGCACGTAAAGGTAGAGGCTGCTACACAGACCTTTGCTACCATCACACTTCAGAACTACTTCCGTATGTACCACAAACTCGCAGGTATGACCGGTACAGCAAGTACAGAGTCAGGTGAGTTCTGGGATATCTACAAACTCGATGTTGTTGAGATTCCAACCAACCGCCCTATCCAGCGTAAGGACTTGGATGACCGTGTATACAAGACTGCCCGCGAGAAATATCGTGCAGTTATCGACGAAATCGAGGAAACACGTAATGCTGGCCGCCCAGTCTTGGTAGGTACAACATCTGTCGAGATTTCTGAGTTGTTGAGCAAGATGTTGAAGATGCGTAACATTCCTCATAATGTATTGAACGCTAAGCTGCACCAGCAGGAGGCTCAGATCGTAGCCGAGGCAGGTCGCTCAGTAAACGGTAAGGGTGCCGTAACCATCGCTACCAACATGGCAGGTCGTGGTACCGATATCAAGC
>OLQW01001129.1_pt1 | contig 13032 bp, 8 predicted proteins | sample 1672901 | NCBI WGS metagenome assembly OLQW01 (sample SAMEA3136735, study PRJEB25190) | human gut metagenome | reverse complement strand
CCGCCCCTTCGGGGCACCTTCCCCTCGAGGGGAAGGCTGACGATACGGGAATACCATCATCTAAAATGCAGCGAAGCTGCCACCACCATTTCTCATTTCTAATTTCTCATTTCTAATTGGCGCAGCCCCCTCACGCCAGCATATACATGTAAAACGGCACGAAGAATACGCCCAAAGCGAGCGAGACGCAGTTCACCGTCGTCGAGTACTCCACATCCGCTCCGACCGCAGTCGCGAGGATCGTCATATTCGTCATCGCCGGCATCCCCGCCTGCATGAGAAAGACCTTGGAAGACATCTCGGAAACCGGAATGACGGGAAGAAGCAGGAAGAGGCAGAGCGGTGCCAGAAGGAAACGGCCCGCCATCGCCCCCCACCAAGTCCTTATCGAAATGGATGGAGGAAAGAGGGATCTGGCTCATCTGGATACCGATGACCATGAGCGCCATCGGCGTCGCCATACCGCCCACATACTTCATCACTGCCATCGCAAAGTGCGGGATGGGGACATTCACAAGGAGCAGGATGACGCCCGCTGCGAATCCCATGAGCGGCGGAGTGCGGAGCTTCAAGAGCATCTCCCGCGGCGTGAAACGGTGATCCCCGCCGGCAGCCCGTATGATGAGGTACGCCCCCAGCGCCCAGAACATCGTCGTATTCGCCAGATAGTACAGCATGCACGACGGCACGCTCGCCTCGCCGAAGAGCGCCACATTCACCGGCACGCCGATGAAGATGGCATTCGCAATGCAGCAGGTACAGATAAAAATGCCGCGGCGTTCCTTGGAGATATGAAGCACGGATGCGAGCACATGCCCAGCGAGGTAACTGGCGAAGATAGAAACAAAGGGCAGCACCAGATCCGGCGCCGCCGCGATCAGTGCATCATGCGTGAAATTCGCATACAGCGAATGAATCATGAGCGGCGGCAGCGCGACAGTCATCGTGCGCTTCGTCAGATTCTTCGCCGCATTCTCCCAGAACCAGCCCTTCTTCGCTAAGAAAAAGCCCAGCCCCGCCATGAGAACCACTTCAAAAATGCCGGAAAGACCTTACAATATGGCATCCATACATGTATCTCTTTCGAAAAAAGTTTTTTCTATTATACTACAAGAGAAACAGTTTGAAAGCAGGGATGAGTAGCTTGGGATGAGTGACTGGTGACTAGCCACTAGCCACTAATTATCTAAATTTCTCATCCTTGCCCATGAGAACGTCCCATTTTCCATATTTTGCAAACGCTTGACAGATGCATATCCCGTCCTGTATAATCAGCTCATCTTCACACGAAGAAAACCCTTTGAAGGGAAAGAGTAGTATTTCCGAGATCTTCTCAGAGAGCCGGAGTCTGGTGCAATCCGGCAGGACAGGACATATGAAAATCATCCCCGAGGTGCGGTGCTGAATCGAATCGTATTAAGTGCCGACGTCATTTCCACGTTACAGGAAACGCGTATGTTTGTACGTTGTAGAGCGCCTGGGATAGTCATATCCTTCAGGAATCAGGGTGGTAACGCGGAACCAGTATCCGTCCCTCAGTCGAGGGACGGATTTTTTTATTTCCAATCCCTGCTCTACCGCGAGTTTTGCAGAAAGAAGGGATCCTTATGGAAAGTGATATTGAACATTCTGCCTGAAAGGCTATGCCCCAAAAGACCGGCGGCATAGCCCCCATCCTCATTCGATCTGAACCCTGTATTCATTTTCCCAAAGGAGCTCTACCATGAAAAAATGTTGTCAAATGCTTGCGAAATATTTCGGCGTCATGGCCGTCGTCTTTCTTGTACTCGGTCTTGTCACCCCGACTAGCTGGCTTTGGATCTTAGGCAAAGTCCAGGGCGTCTCCGTCCTCTCCGTACTGCTCGGCGTCATCATGTTCGGCATGGGCACCACGCTTGACCTCAAAGACTTCCTCGTCATCTTCCGCCGTCCGCGCGACATCTTCCTCGGTGCGCTCGCGCAGTACACCATCATGCCATTCCTCGCCTTCGCACTTGGTACACTCTTTGCCCTCGAGCCTGGCCTCACCGCCGGCCTCGTCCTCCTTGGCGCCTGCCCCGGCGGCACGACGAGCAACGTCATCACTTATATGAGCAAAGGCGACCTCGCGTACTCCGTCACCATGACCTCCGTCTCCACCCTGCTTTCTCCGGTCCTCACCCCGGCGCTGACCTTCTTCCTCATCGGTAAGGAAATCGCCTTCGATCCGGTCGGCATGTTCCTCTCCATCCTGCAGATCATCATCCTCCCCGTATGCCTCGGCCTTGCGCTGAAATACTTCCTCCCAAAAGCAGCCGCTGTCGCAACAGACTACACCCCCGCCGTCTCCTCTGTCACCATCTGCCTCATCATCGCCGGCGTCGTCGGTGCCTCCCACAAAGCCATCATGGATAACCTCGGCGTCATCCTCGCAGTCGTCGTCCTCTTCAATACGCTCGGCTATGTCTTAGGTCTTGCCGTAGCCAAACTCTGCGGCCTCTCTTGGAAGAAAGCCGTCACTCTCTCCGTCGAAGTCGGCATGCAGAATTCCGGCCTCGCCACCGGTCTTGCCAAAGTCCACTTCGCTTCCATGCCGGCAGCCGTCGTACCGGGCGCGATCTTCTCCGCTTGGTTCACCATCTCCGGTGCTGTCCTCGCCTGGGCCTGCGTCAACTACCTAAACCCGAGATTCAGCGAAGAAGAAGAAACCGAAGCCGTCAACGTCCGCGAGCTTGCGACAGACTAGTGCCTGGTGACCAGGAGACGGGGCACCGTCCCCGTTGAACCCTGAACCCTGAACCCCATTGAACCATACCCCAAAATCTACTACAATAGAAATCATCCATTTCCACACATCATTTACGAAAGAAGGCCATCCCATGACAAACCAGTTCCTCCCCAGCTATACCATCGGTACTGACGCATATGACAGCGTCTACGATGTCTGCCATCACTTCGGAAAGACCGCCGTCCTCATCGGCGGGCACAAGTCCAGAGCCGCTGCCGAGCCGCTCCTTCGGAAAGCGCTGGAAGGCAAGATGGAGATCCTCGACTCCCTCTACTACGGCGGCGATGCGACATTTGAAAACGCCGAAGCGCTGAAAGAAAACGAAGCCTTCCAGAAAGCGGACATGGTCTTTGCCATGGGCGGCGGCCGCGCCATCGACACGGCGAAGAAAGCAGCTGCTGAAGCAGGCAAGCCCTACTTCACCTTCCCGACCCTTGCCTCGAACTGCGCTCCCGTCACCGCTGTCGGCGCATACTACTACGAAGACCACACCTTCCGCCAGGTCTACTACGTTGATCGTCCGTCCTACCACACCTTCATCCATACCGGCGTCATCGCAAATGCGCCAAGAGAATACCTCTGGGCCGGCATCGGCGACGCGCTCTCCAAACAGTACGAAGTCGAATTCTCTGCCAGAGGCGATGTCCTCCCCTACGGCAGAAATCTCGGCGTCACGCTGGCCGGCACCTGCTCGCAGGGCCTTCTCGAATACGGCGAAGCCGCGCTGAAATCTGCTGATGAAAAGACAGCCGGCGAAGCCCTCGAGTATGTAGCCCAGAATATCGTCTGCTCCACCGGCATCATTTCGAATCTGGAACCGGAAGACTACAACTCCAGCGTCGCACATGCCCTCTACAATTCTCACACCGGCGTAGCCCATGAAGGAGCGCACCTCCACGGCGCGGTCGTCTGCTATGGCACCCTCGTCCTCCTCACCTTGGACGGACAGCGGGAAGAAAGAAACAAGCTCTACGCCTTCTGCGAACGCACGCATCTCCCGCACTCTCTTTCTGACATCGGCCTCACCGATCCGGAAGAACTCATCGCCAATGCACTCACAAAGCCGGACCTCAACAAGGTCCCCTATCCTGTCACCGTAGAGCTTTTGAGAAAAGCCATCGCGGATGTCGAAGCACTGAAAAAATAAAAAAAGGGGGATGTGAAATAACGATCATCTCATTTTCGCGTTCCATCTGCCGCGGGGGACTTGCAGCTCTCATAGGAGTGACCGGGAAACCTTATCCCAGCTGTCTTTCATGCCATAGTCACCCTATCCGCCCCTGCGGGGCACCTTCCCCTAGAGGGGAAGGCTGCGATACGAGAATACCATCTTCTAAAAAAAGGCGGCGAAGCCGCCACCTCAACCCTGAACCCTGAACCAAATAAAAGCAAAAAAGGAGCTGTGAAGAAATGAATCATCATTTCTTCACAGCTCCTTTTTGATTGACTGGGGAGCAAGAGACCAGAAGACTAAGAGACATCAGATTCCCGTATCGTCATCTGCATGCGGCATCACAAAATGCCGCAAATCCCATGTAGGTACTAAAACACAAACATGGAATTTACGGCTATCATTTTGTAGATATTTGCCGCAGACACTGCCTGGCATCCAAATTTTATGGTTTATGGGCTTATCGTGTTGACTGTAAATCATCCCTGTAATAAGCTAAGGACAAGAAACTTCAATGAATCAAATTGTTATGGAACGGATAGGGAATCTGAATATGGAGGAGACAGAGCATGAATCATAGCAATCAATTAGCCATCGTTGACGGCAATGAAGTTTTCACCATAGATGAACAGACAGAGCTGGAGAAACAGATCGATCATGTGATCGCCGCCCACAAGAATAATCGTCAAGAAATCAATCGTCTTGTCTTTGAATGTACGTCGGCTCTTACGGCGGCTGATGATGCATCGCATAAACTGGCAAGCAAAGGCCTTCTCAGCCGGCTCATTGGCGCAATCACAGGCAGCAATAAAAGGCTTCAGGATAAGATCAATCGCAATACGAGGGCCGCTCAGTATGCTTCTCAGGTGACGATGCAGAAGCTGGCCGAACAAAATCTTATGACTGTTGACCTGCTTACGGCAGTAAACAATAAACTCAATGCTTCTATTGACGCGGTCAACGAAAAATTCAAGGAGCAGTTCGTGATTCTTGGAAAATTTATCCTTAAAACCCGTGGGGATATGATCAGCCTTAGTTTAAGAATGGATAAGGTAGAATGGAATGTGAAACTGCTTAACTGGCAAGCCTCTGTCGAATACCTTAAGTTGAATGGCGTAGAATATAGCGACTTGGATGATACGGGAAAGATTGTATGCCTTGCCAGAGATTTCTATGATTTGACTGGTGGCAATTGGACAACATCCGATCTTCTTCTTTTAAAGGCGGCCATGGGGCAGATTGGCATGGCGCCGAAAAAAGAGATGAATATCTTTGATACGTTAAAGACGATCGCGGATACGCCTGTACTGCAGGAAAAGCTGCTCAATCATCACGGAATCAAACCCATCTCCGATCCATCCTATCTCATTTCCATGGGGACCCTTGAAAAATTAAATGCCTTAGCGGATAAAGAGCGTTATGTGGTTGATATTGTGGCAGCTAATTATAAGAACCATGGCGTTACTATGGGAGCTGATGAAATTCGGGGTGACTTAGCGAAAGACTACATGAGGCAGCAGGCGAATGTAAATCTTAATACTCATGTTGGCGCTTACGATTTCCTGCTTGACCTCTTGTACAACTTATCTGAATCGACGGCAGAAAGGGTATTGCAGTGTAAAGATGATAAAGGTCTGATGCACCTATTCCTTACGGATCATACAAAAAAAGCGTATGAGCAGATTCGGGAAGCCGCCGATGAAGGAAACGCAATCGCCCTTTATATGATGGCTGAATATTTTTGGGAAGGATATGGCGTTCAACCTATAAATAAACAAAAGGCGATTGCATATTTTAAAAAGTCATATGAAGCCGGTTATCCAGTGGCAGGTTATGATGTTGCCGCTTCTTTACCAGATGGATCTCCTGAACAAAAAGAAATTCGGAATCACGCAAAAGACAACATACTTGAATTGGCGAATGAGGAAGATGTTTTCGCTCAAGCCAGCGCAGCTTGGGGATACAGGGAAGGCTATGGTACTGCAGTAGATCACGTTGAAGCAGTGAAGTGGGTTCGGAAAGCGGCGGAGCAGGGATTTGCTAGGGCGCAGTACGATTTAGGGCTTATGTATGAATTTGGTCGTGGCGTTGAACGATCCTATGAGAAAGCAGTGGAGTGGTATCAGAAAGCCGCGGAACAGGGAGCTGCTAGTGCACAGGGCCTTTTAGGGGAGATGTATTATTATGGTCGTGGCGTTGAACAATCCGATGTGAAAGCAGCGGAGTGGGTTCTGAAAGTGGCGGAACAGGGACTTGCTATGGCACAGAACATTTTAGGGGTTATGTATGCAAATGGTACTGGCGTTGAACAATCCTATGAGAAAGCAGCGGAGTGGTATCTGAAAGCGGCGAAACAGGGACTTGCTGATGCACAGTACCATTTAGGGCGTATGTATCAAAATGGTACTGGCGTTACACGATCCTATGAGAAAGCAGCGGAGTGGGTTCTGAAAGCTGCGAAGCAGGGATATGCTCGTGCACAGTACAATTTAGGGCGTATGTATGATAATGGTACTGGCGTTGAACAATCCTATGAGAAAGCACGGGAGTGGTATCAGAAAGCTGCGAAGCAGGGATATGCTCGTGCACAGTACAATTTAGGGCATATGTATGATAATGGTACTGGCGTTGCACAATCCTATGAGAAAGCAGTGGAGTGCTATCTGAAAGCCGCGGAGCAGGGATATGCTCGTGCACAGTACAATTTAGGGGTTATGTATGAACATGGTCGTGGCGTTGAACAATCCTATGAGAAAGCAGTGGAGTGGTATCTGAAAGCCGCGAAACAGGGATTTGCTCGTGGGCAGTACAATTTAGGGGTTATGTATGAAAATGGTAGGGGCGTTGAACAATCCTATGAGAAAGCAGTGGAGTGGTTTAAGAAAGCTGCGGAGCAGGGATATGATTGTGGGCAGTGCAATTTAGGGTATATGTATTATTATGGTCGTGGCGTTGAACAATCCGATGAGAAAGCAGTGGAATGGTATCTGAAAGCGGCGGAACAGGGATATGCTCGTGCACAGTGGAATTTAGGGCTTATGTATGAATGTGGTACTGGCATTGAACAATCTTGTGAGAAAGCAGCGGAGTGGGTTCAGAAAGCGGCGGAGCAGGGACTTGCTAGTGCGCAGTACGATTTAGGGGATATGTATTATTATGGTCGTGGCGTTGAACAATCCTATGAGAAAGCAGCGGAGTGGTTTCAGAAAGCCGCGGAGCAGGGACTTGCTCGTGCACAGTACAAGTTAGGGGATATGTATGACATTGGTATTGGCGTTGAAAAATCCTATGAGAAAGCAGCGGAGTGGTTTCTGAAAGCGGCGGAGCAGGGATTTGCTCGTGCGCAGTGCAAGTTAGGGCTTATGTATGAAAATGGTACTGGCGTTGAACGATCCTATAAGAAAGCACGGGAGTGGTATCAGAAAGCCGCGGAGCAGGGATTTGCTGATGCGATAATAAAGCTCCGTTGGCTTAATCTCTGGTGATAAATTCAGATCGTATTGCAAATCTTAGATCGCTTAAAAGGCTCTTAGGGCACGAAGCGGAAGCTGTAAACTTCCTCTCCAGCCAATTGGCCACCCCATATACATGCATAAAAAATGGATGCTCATGATGGACATCCATTTTTATGCGCAAAAACTTTTTAACCCTATTTTTTCAAAGGATAAAAATCCTCGCACCCTCTGCGGCGAGGTTTTTTGATGGAAGGCTCCAAGATACGGGGCTGCCTCACAGGCGGAGTCTTTCCAAAGTTCTACAGGCTCAAGCTAAAGGTGATGACCCCATCCTTGTATGACACATCGAGACTCCCCTTCATGAGCCTTGCCATGTCGCGCGCCATGGAGAGCCCGATGCCATAGCCGGACTTTTTGCTGTTGTGCGATGTATCTCCGCGATAGAACCGCTCAAAGAAGCGTTCATAGTCCTCAGACGCTCCCTCTTTGTAAGGATTGGAAACAGAGAGGATCACGCCCTTTTTATTTTTCTCCAGATGAGCGGTGATCGTTCCCTTCTCATCACAATACTTGACCGCATTGTCCAGAAGGATGCTCACGATTTCTGAGAAGAGCCGCGGCTCGACCTTCGCGCGGATGCCGCTTCCCGCTTCTACAGAGAGCGTCTTCCCTGCGTCTTCGATCATCTGGCGGAAACTACCCGTACTGCTCTTCACCGCCTCCGAAAGATCCGTATCGATAAGCGTCAAGTCCTTGGCTGACGTTTCCCCGATCTTGGAGAGCAACACAAGGTCATTGATGAGGAGCGATAGGCGCTTCACCTGCGAAATGATATTGCCCGTCCACTCGTTCTTGCCGTTGATCAGCTCCATCGCCTCTGCATTCGCGGAAATGATCGCGATCGGCGTCTTCAGCTCATGGCTGGCATTCGTAATGAATCGCTTCTGGTTCTCCATATTTCTGACGAAGGGACGAATCGCGATCCCCGAAAGCACCGTCACGATACCGACGAAAAGCAGAAGACAGAGCAGCCCGAAGAGAGAAGAATATTTCAGGAAGGCCTTCACCGCCGAGAGATCGCGCGTGCAGTCCAGAATGACGACCAGCAGATCGCCCTCCGCAGTGCGGCTCACATGGTACGCATAGGTTCCCTTCTGTTTTTGGAAATAGCCTTCGCTCTCCCCCGTCTTCACCGCAGCCACCGCTGCCTCTACCGCACTTTCCGCCGAAAAAGCCGCGATGTGATTGATATTCGTCACCTTGGCTGTGCCGTCACTGTCCAGCAAAACGGAAAAATAACGGGTCTGGTACGTAAATTCCGGCGTATCCTCGACCCAACTGCCATCCGGGAGCCAGCCTTCTCCGCTCGTGCGCCGCGTGGTGATGACGCCGCCATTGTCTGCGATGGTTTCCAGCACATTATGAATGTCCCCCCGCACAATGAGGTACATCATCCCATTGATGACAGAGAGCGCGACCGCCACGATGATAAACACCGCCAGCGTGGCCAGAAGTATGAATTGGCGGTGCAGTTTCTTGATCATATCCATGAATGAGGTCCTTGGCACATTGGATAACAAAAAGGGTTCAGGGTTAGCCTGGGGCGGGGCACCCCTTGATTACGTTTGAAATCCTCGATTGAATGAGAAATTAGAAATGAGAAATGCGAAATGGTGGTGCGGCGCATAAAAATTATAAAGCGCCGCGAGTATAAATAGGGCGATGCCCGAAAGTGAGTGGGTAACAGGTTTCCCATTTGGGAGTTCCAAACATCGACCGCCGGACCGCAAATGACAAAGATTCGAGGGCTTCGCTCGAAATGACGATACGAGAGAGCCTACAGTCTCCTAGTCTCCCAGTCACTAGTCACTCCTAATCCCCCATCGCGCGCAGCGCAAAAGGGCCTTCCTTCTCCCCTTCGATCACCGCCTTGCCTCGGACGGCGGCGAGCTTTTCTTTCAGGAAGGAAATATACATCCACACGATATCTGCCGGTACGTCAGGCTCATCGCTCCACACATAGCGCAGGATCTCCTCCTGTGTGAGTGCTTTGCCGGCATTCATCATGAAATACTTCATGAGCTTTGTCTCCTTGCTGCCAAGACGGATCGCGCTCTCCGCCGAGAGCTCCTGCTCTTCGACATTGAGCGTGACGCCGCCTGCTGAAAGGGCGGCGGGGGTGAAGGCATTCGCGCGGCGGGTCATCGAGCGGATGCGCGCCAGAAATTCGCCCATCGCGAAGGGCTTCGTCAGGTAATCATCTGCGCCCGCATCAAGACCTGCGATGCGGTCATCGACCTCGGTCTTCGCGGTGAGCATGATGATCGGCACCGTGCTGCCGCTCTCGCGGAGCTTGGCAAGGACTTCGATGCCATTCATTTTCGGCATCATAATATCAAGAACGATGCAGTCATACGCTTCGCGCTCCGCCATCTGCCAGGCAGAGAGACCGTCATAGGCCGCATCGACCTCATAGCCGAAGTGACGGAGCACCGCGACTTCGGCATCGGATAATGCTTTTTCATCTTCAGCAAGCAGGATTTTCATAGGTTTGACCTCAGTAAAAAATATAAGAGGGTGGGGATTAGGGGATAGAAGTGACTAGTGACTAGGGACTAGGGACTAGTCACCAGCCACCAGCTACCAGTCATGTCTTCCTTATCAGATTCCGTATCGTCTGCATGGAGAGGTCACAGGAAGCGAGTTCATCGGCGCAACGCTTGAGCTCGCGGCTGATGAGCGCCGCATTTTCCACCTCGTGCTTGTACTTCATTTCATGCTCGAGCGCCGCCCATGAGTCCATCGCGATGGTGCGGAGCTGGATCTCGATGAAGAAATGCCCCGGATTTCTGCCCTTCGCATCTTCATAGGGAGCGGTGACATCCAGGATCATATGATAGCTGCGGTAGCCATTGGGCTTGACGTTTTTGATATAGTCCTTTTCTTTTGCGACAACGACACCGGGGAGGGCTTTCAAGCGGGAGACGTTTTCATAAATGTCATCCACAAAGCGGCACACCATGCGGAATCCGATGGCATCCTTCACGGCATAGCAGGCAGACTCGGCGGTGAGGGGAAATCCTTTCCGCGTGAGCTTCTCCTTCATGCTGTCTTCTGCTTTCAGACGATACGAGAGATGCTCGTAAAGCATCTCTCCCGTCTTCTCTTTTTCTGCCTCGCTGTAGGCGCGGATGCCCTGCGCAAAGCCGTCCATGACAGCTTTGAGAGAGGCTTTATAGGGTCCGTAAATGGTCATAGATGCTCCTGAGGAAAAAGGTTCAAGGTTCAGGGTTCAGGGTTAGCCCTGGGGGCGGCTCACCCCTTGATTACGTTTGAAAGCCTCGATTGAATGAGAAATTAGAAATGAGAAATGAGAAATGAGAAATGGTGGTGCGGCGCATAAAAATATGGAAGCGCCGCGGACGTTTGAAATTAGCGGTTTTCTCGTATCGCATCCTAATCCCTAGCTACTAGTCACCAGCTACTCATCCCTGCTTTCAAACTTATGGTGGCGGCTTCGCCGTGAATATGTATGGGCGCGAAGCGCCTTTCCTTTTCAGCCTTCCCCGCATGGGGAAGGTGCCCCGAAGGGGCGGATAGGGTGCTTTGGTTTGCAAAAGGAAGGAGAAAACAGGGAAAAATCTACGCCTCTGTGCGGATAACGCCAGTACCTGAGCACCGCGCTGCGTCGATTTTTATAAAAAAGCGATACCCGAGGGGCTCTTGATGACAGGGTTTCCCGTTTGGGGTTTCCACACTTCGACCGCTCGGCCGTGAATGACAAAGATTTCTCGCTTACGCTCGAAATGACGATGCGGGAGTTTCCTAGTCACCAGTCACTAGTCACCAGCTCCCACTATTCTTCCTCGTTATGATTCTCCGACCAAGTGAATTCTACGCCGTACAGATTGACCGTATCGCCTTCCTGGCAGCCTGCCTTGCGGAGGAGTTTGTCAAGTCCCATGAAGCGCCATGCTCTGTCGAAGCGGCGCATGGAGACATAGTCTTCGAAATCCGTCATGCCGACCAGCTTCTCTATGCGCTTACCCTTGATGTAGTAGACATCATTCTTGCACTCGATCTCGAATTCCTGTTTGTTCGCCTCATATACAATGGCTTTTTCCGGCGACGCGAAGGAGACATCGGGGATTTCCTGCAGGAGCTTCCATACCGCTTCCATCAGCGGGCGGGTGCCTTCTCCGGAAAGCGTGCAGATGGGATAGAAGTCATAGCCTTCCTTCTCGATGGCCTCTTTCAGCTCCTCCAGCTTCTTCGGGTCATCGATGAGATCGATCTTATTCGCTGCGACGATCTGCTTCTTCTGACGAAGCTCCGGGCTGTACAGCTCGAGCTCATTGTTAATGATATGGAAATCATGCAACGGATCACGGCCTTCGCTGCCCGCCGCATCAAGCACATGGATGAGGACTTTCGTGCGCTCCACATGGCGGAGGAATTCATCGCCAAGACCCGTCCCCTGACTTGCACCTTCAATGAGGCCCGGGATATCCGCCATGACGAAGCTTCTCTCATAGTCCAGATTCACCACGCCGAGGATCGGATTCAGCGTTGTGAAATGGTACGCCGCCACTTCCGGCTTCGCACCGGATACCTTGCGGATGAGAGACGATTTCCCTACACTAGGGAAGCCCAGAAGTCCAACATCAGCCAGCACCTTCAGCTCGAGGCGCAGCTCCTTTTCTTCCCCCGGCTCCCCTTTTTCCGCATAGAGAGGCGCACGCACAGCCGACGTCGCGAAATGAGAATTTCCGCGGCCGCCATGCCCGCCCTTTACGACGAGCGCTTCCTGCCCATTCTGCGTCATATCCGCCAGAAGTTCGCCGGTCTTATTGTCATAGACCATCGTTCCGAGCGGCACCTCGACGAAGACATCTTCCGCATTCTTACCGAACATTTCTTTCGCCCCGCCATTCGCACCCGCTTTGGCCGCGAATTTTCTATGGCGGCGGAAATTGATCAGCGTATTCAGGTCGCTATTCGCCTTGATAAAGACCGAGCCGCCCTTGCCGCCATCACCGCCCGAAGGACCACCGCGCGGTACATACTTCTCACGGCGGAAGGAAACCATCCCGTCCCCGCCCGCGCCGGAGACTACAATAATCTTTGCTCTATCGATAAACATGGAGTACCTCATTGCATAAAATGACAACACTTACAGATGGCGAGAAAAAGGGGTTCAGGGATGAGCCTGTGGGACGTGCCGCCCCTTGGTTAGGGATGAAAGCTTTACTCAAATAAGGAATTAGGAATGAAGGTGACGGCTTCGCCGCGAATATATATGGAGCGATGCCCGAAGTCCGGAGGATAGACGTCAGATGTCTGATATCTGATGTCTCCTAGTCTCCTAGTCACTCCTAATCCCTGTCCACTCATCCCTGCTTTCAAACTTCCCGACTTCTTGCATCTGTACACAAAAATTCTATTCTATTATACAGAGAAATTCCTCACTTTTCCACATAAATCTATATGTGAGAGCAAAAAACGATACATAGGCAAGGCTGATGCATTTCCCTGGACACTACATGCCTCTCCTCACTTCTGATCAAAGTCCTAAAAATCACACAAAAAGGGGCTGTGAAGAAATGAGGATTCATTTCTTCACAGCCCCTTCTTTTATG